>ERZ791617.126-NODE-126-length-60281-cov-73.5403_pt1 | contig 60281 bp, 49 predicted proteins | sample MGYA00510272_ERZ791617 | MGnify/ENA primary metagenome ERZ791617 (study PRJEB30046, sample SAMN00715200) | human gut metagenome | study: EMG produced TPA metagenomics assembly of the A metagenome-wide association study of gut microbiota in type 2...
GACCCGCGACCCCAACCTTGGCAAGGTTGTGCTCTACCAACTGAGCTATTTCCGCGTTACTTAATTGCGAGTGCAAAGGTAATATAATTTCCCGGTTCTACCAAATGGATTTACAAATTTTAAGAAAAAATACGCCGTTTTTCTTCAAAAGCGTGCATTTTTCTCGTTGAAACGCTAGTTTTAGGGGAGATGAAGTGGGATTTGAAGTAGGATATGAACTAATTTCCTACGGTCAGCACGCTGCCAATACCTGTGTAAGTTACACGATATTGCATCAGCATCTTGTCTTCTTTTCCCTGTCCACCGCTTGTGATGGTACCATTTTCAAGGCTATATACTCTTTTACATTTGTTGCAGATGACCGATTGTCTGTTGCCAGTCCACTCCAGCGGATAGTTGGTACCGCCATATTGCAGGATGCAGTTCAGGCATTGCCTGTCCCATGCTACATAGCCATTGAAGTTGGTTGTGCCGAGGATGAAACCATTCTTGGTGGCATCCTTCAGGTCGTTTCCTGCTCCCAGATAGCTATAGTTGGCATAGTTTTCCTTGGCTGTAGAGAGGACGATGGTTTCGGTATGGTTCTTGCCATCGTTGAGGGTGGAATAGACATTCCAGGCGCCATTTACCTTTTTGGCACTAATCATGGTGTAGGTGCCGGCTCCTTGGAGAGCTGTCTCAATGCTGCTTCCTGGATGGTAGATGGTTCGGAAGATAAACTGGCATGGGTATCGGGTGCTGATGCTGTTGTCTGCATCGCAGGATGCCAGAAGCGAGGAGGAAAGAATGAAACAGATACACCAAAAGGTGAAGAGCACAGCTTTTGCTGCCATACTCTTCACCTTATTGTATATATACACCTTATTATATATATGATTATATATAGATGTTTCTTTCTTCATTGAGTTCAAAAAGATTCTAATGTATTAAGAGATTTCCTTTACTTCAAGAGACTCTTTTACTTCAAGAGATTCTTTTCTGCATTCTCCATACGCTCGAAGTGGAACTCTGAGAGAGTCTGCTCCATAAGCGCCTGGATCTTGTCGTTGCAGAGATTGCCGATACTTCCTTCATGGGTATGATGGATATTCTTGTTTGGTTTGAATTCTCCAGCTTCGATTTCCAGTCCCACAGTCTTGTAAGCATCACGGAAAGGCATTCCGTTAGCGGCAAGCTGATTTACTTCCTCAACAGAGAACATCGGATCATAACGAGGATCATTGAGGATGTGCTCGTTAACCTCCATCTTGTTGATGATGTAGGCAGCCATCTGCAGACAGTCTTTCAACTCGTCGAAAGCAGGGAGGAATACTTCCTTGATAATCTGAAGATCACGGAAATAACCCACAGGCAGGTTGTTCATGATGAGCATGATCTGCTGTGGCAAGCTCTGGAGCTTGTTGCTCTTGGCACGAATCAGCTCGAATACGTCTGGGTTCTTCTTGTGAGGCATGATACTTGAACCGGTGGTGCACTCTTTAGGCAACTTCACGAAGCCGAAGTTCTGACAGTTGAACATGCAGGCATCGAAAGCCATCTTTGCCAAGGTTCCTGCCACGCTAGCCATCGCGAAAGCTACGTTGCGCTCCATCTTTCCTCTACCCATCTGGGCATAGACTACATTATAGTCCATGCTGTCGAAACCGAGAAGTTCGGTTGTCATGGTACGGTTCAGAGGGAAAGAGCTGCCGTAGCCTGCTGCGCTACCCAATGGGTTGCGGTTGGTCATGCGATAGGCTGCCTGAAGGAAGAGCATGTCGTCAGCAAGTCCTTCAGCATAAGCGCCAAACCAGAGTCCGAAAGATGAAGGCATTGCCACCTGCAGGTGGGTATAGCCAGGCATCAATACGTTCTTGTATTGGTTGCTCTTCTGGATCAACTCGTCGAAGAGGATTTTGACAGCATCAACAATCTCCTTCAGCTCGTGGCGGGTGAAGAGCTTGAGATCTACCAAAACCTGGTCATTGCGTGAGCGTCCTGAATGAATCTTTTTGCCCATATCGCCCAGCTTCTGGGTGAGCATCAGTTCTACTTGGGAATGAACATCCTCCACGCCGTCTTCGATGACAAACTCGCCTTTCTCGGCGATGGCGTAGATATTCTTCAATTCTGCGAGGAGCTGGGTAAGCTCATCCTTTTCCAAAAGTCCGATGCTTTCGAGCATGGTGATGTGTGCCATACTGCCAAGCACATCGTATTTGGCGAGATAGAGGTCGAGTTCACGGTCTCGACCTACGGTGAATCGTTCGATTTCCTTGTTTACTTCAAAGTTCTTTTCCCAAAGTTTATGTGCCATAATTTCTTTATTTTTAATCCTGGTAAGGAATCATCGCCAGTGCATCTGCAATCTTCTCGATGCCTTCCTGCAATGGCTTCTTCACCATGCCCTTGATAAACATATTGAGCTCAGCCTTGATGGTGAGTTTCATCTTGCAAGAAAATTCTCCTGTAGGGAGCAGCTGAATCCAGAAATTGAATGGGATAGGGCTGTTCTCTGTTTCAAACTTGATGGTTTTTGGAAAATCTCTGTCGATGATGCGCATCTTGAGGTCGCCCACCATAGGAGCGTTGATAGTGATGCTGTCGCTGTCGAATCTCAGGTCCTTGAGTTTCTCCATTTCCTTTCTCTTGTCCTCAGGAATCTGGTCTTTCACCTGCTCGAAGCGATCTTTGAGCACCTGCAGGTTGTTGAGGTCGCTCAAAGTATTAAAAACAGATTCCTGCTTGTGAGGAATCTGTTTGATATTACTTTCGAATGTACTTGTACTCATTATTGATGGGTAAAAATTTACTTCTTCCAGTTAGCTGGGTCCTTGCGCCACTCGTGGAGCAACTCTACGTCTTCCTGCTTGATGTAACCAGTCTCGAGAGCCTCTTCTACCACGTGCTCGTAGTCTGTAAGAGTAACCAGCTTCACGTTAGCATCAGCGAAAGCCTTCTCTGCTACAGGGAAACCGTAAGTGTAGCTAGCTACCATACCTACAATCTCGTTGCCGTTCTTGCGAAGAGCCTCTACTGCCTTGAGTGAGCTGCTGCCTGTAGAAATCAAATCCTCTACAACAACAACCTTAGCCTTAGGATCGAGCTCACCTTCGATGAGGTTCTGCATACCGTGATCCTTTGGTTTAGAACGAACGTAAACGAAAGGCAAGTTCAATTCGTCAGCCACCAATGCACCCTGTGCGATAGCGCCAGTAGCTACACCAGCAACAGCGTCAGCCTCTGGGAACTGCTCCAGAATAGCGTGTACGAGTTCGAGCTTCACATAGTTGCGGAGTTCTGGGAAAGAGAGGGTCTTGCGGTTGTCACAATAGAAAGGAGACTTCCAACCAGAAGCCCAAGTGAAAGGATCGTTAGGCTGCAATTTGATAGCCTTAACCTTCAATAACTTAGATGCGAATTCTTTCTTTAGCTTGTCCATAATCATATAAGGATTAAATTATTATTATTTCTTTGCAAAGGTACTACAAAAAAACGAGTTATCCATATAAATAGGGCATTTATTATAGATTTTTTATACCTTGTGCGTGATATTGGCTTGCAAAGTGGGGGATGGGCGGGGGGTGAAGGGAAACTTGGCTGGAAATCTGGCGCTTATTCTGCAGCCCATCCTATAGTAGCGATGCTGAATTTCAGCTTGCCTGCCTTCTGCAGTTCTTCGCAGCAGGAAATAAGGGTGGCGCCTGTGGTGCAGACGTCATCGATGATAAGCAGATGCTTGCCGGCAAGATCGGTGATGGGGTGTTTGCCGTCTCTGCCGTTATAGGTATCTGATAACCGGAATACATGTTTTACGTTTTCCTGTCGCTGCCATCTGTCTTTTTGGGTTTGACTTTCGGTGAAGGTTACTCGCCGGATGGCATCTGTGATGATGGGGAGATGGGTTCTTTCCTGTATTCCTCTGGCTATTTCCTCGCTCTGATTATAGCCGCGGGTCTTCCTTCTTGACTTCGTGATAGGAATAGGAATGATGGCATCTATATCCTTGAAGAAGTCTGATTCGATACCTTTGCTGGCGATGAGTCTTCCCAGATAGTTTCCGGCATCGGGGCGGTGATGGTATTTCAGCTTATAGATGATGTAGCTTGGGTTGGAGTGGCTGTGATAATAGAAGAGGGCGACGCATTTTTCTACAGGAATGCGCCCCCAGAACATTTTAGCCATATTGTTTTCGTAGGGGGCTTCCCAGGTTGGGGTAATCGGGAGATCCTGGAGACAGGTGGCGCATAGCATCTCCTCTGTGCCCAGCAGTCGCTCATCGCAGATGGCACAGTAACGGGGGAAGAGAAAATCTATGATATTTCCTAACAGGCTGAGCTTCATATTATTACTTTGAACTTTGAAATTTGAACATTGAACTTTATGATTAGATACCTATGTTACATAGAACTTTAGTGAGCGTCTCTTATGCGTCTATTCTAGCCGTATGTATTCTTCTCCTCGCTAAACTGCAATACTTTAGAAGTCGTCTTCGAAATCGATGTCTCCCAGATCTTCTTCTTTCATTTTGTCGATGCATTTGTGAATCACATCCATACCATAGCCTCTGCCGAGGGCGAAGCGGATGAGTTTCATCGAGTGTTCGTAGTCGTTTTTGGCTTTGATGTTTTTATATTTGTTTTTTAGGAGAGGGAGGAGGGTTTCCAAATACATGTCATCCTCGATTTCCTCGAAGATTGGGTCGGAGATTTCCTTCGGGATGTGCTTCATCCAGAGAGCCTGTTCCACTTTCCTGCGCCCCCATTTGTTGTATTTTATCTTGTCGTTGATAAAGAAGCGGGTGAATCGCTCGTCATCGATGAATTTCTTCTGGGTCAGGAATTCCATATTTCGGGCGATGGCATCCTCTGGGAGTTCCCACTTCTTCATCTTGTCGAGCATTTCCTGCGAGCAATGTTCGGCTTGTGTGCAGAGAGTGGTGAGCTTCAGGAGTGCCTGCTGCTCAGTCATCGGCTTCTTGGGGCGCTTGGGGGGGTTATAATATTCCATAATGCATTTATGTTTTATTGGGGGGATTACAAATCCCCTGGTTTTGATAAGTCGAACCTTTTTTTACTGCGGATTGCAAATCCGCAGGGACGCCTGGCGGTGGACTTTCTGGGTAGATTTGCAATCCGCTTATCTAATAGTCTATTTCATAGCTCGCATCATTCTCTTCTTTCCGAAAGCATCTTCTTTGGTTTCAATATTCTTGAAGCCAAATCCTTCGAGCATTTCTCTTGTCTCCTTTTCGTAAAGAGGGTTGATTTCGAAATAGAGCATGCCCCAGCTTCGCAATTCTAATGAGGCGAACTCGGCGATGGCCCGATAGAACTTCAGAGGATCTTCATCGGGAACAAAGAGGGCGAGATCGGGCTCGTAATCAAGGACGTTTTTCTCCATATCTGCTTTCTCCTTTTCGCAGATATAAGGAGGATTGCTCACGATGATGTCTGTTTTAAAATGTTCTTCTCTGTTTGTTTTACACATTTCAAGCAAGTCAAAGATATCGACATTTTTGAAGATAGCTTTGGACGCTAATTGCTTGGCATTCTTTGTGGCAACATTGCAGGCTGAGTCGGAAATGTCTATTCCTAATACTTCTGAATCTGGAATTTCAAGGCTTAGGGTAATGGCAATACAGCCAGAGCCGGTACAGAGATCCATGATTCTTGGTCGAGGAGAGGCTAGTTTAGTATGTCTAGCTTTTATATAATAATGTACTATTTTGACGATGAATCTCAAACGTGAATATTTGCGCTTGAACCATCCTTTTTCCTTAAATATGTTTATGTCCTCAAAGGCAACGTCAGGGCTGATGTTAAATTCTTTTCTGATAATTTCCTCTACATTTTCCCAGTTCTCCTTCTGTGTTTCCACAATCCATTGACAAAGCTCGGCGGTCTCAGGTCTTGGGATGAGCACGCCCGGCTCCACATGGAAAGTTCTTCCTGCAAAGTCGGCCTGCCCCAGTACGTACTGCACTGGCTCGCCTTTTTGCAGTCTATAGACAATTTCTTCGAGTTTTTTGCCCTCGTCTGCGGATAATTCATTAACTTTGCCGCCGATAATGTCGGTCAGCGTCATTCCGTACTTCACATCAAGCACGGTGCGGACGATAGCCTGCGCTTCGCCAGCCTCATATAGAGGGGTGAGGGATTGCCAAAGTTGTTGATAAGTTTTCATCTCTAAATTGTATATTATGATTTGATTTGAGAGCAAAGGTACGACAATTTATCGAAAATGAGTAAGAAAATCGAAAAAAAATAGGATATGGAGCAAAATAAAGTATCTTTTCAGAACCCGCTGACGGGCGAACCGCTTAGTCTGCAGGAGATTGACGAAATGTTCATGCGCCGCTGTCTGCAGTTGGCTAAGAACGGTAGGCAGAATGCGAAGCCTAATCCCATGGTGGGTGCCGTCATCGTGAGCGGCGAGGGCAGAATCATAGGCGAAGGCTATCATGTGCGTTGTGGCGAGGGCCATGCCGAAGTGAATGCCTTTGCATCGGTAAAGCCTGAGGATGAGCATCTCTTGAAGGATTCCACCATCTATGTAAGTCTCGAACCCTGTTCGCATTATGGCAAGACACCTCCTTGTGCCGACCTTATCGTAAGAAAAGGCGTGAAGAGATGTGTCTGTGGCTGCGTGGATCCCTTTGCCAAGGTGCAGGGGCGTGGCATCCAGAAGATTCGCGAGGCGGGCATCGAAGTAACGGTGGGTGTTCTGGAGGCGGAATGCCTCGAACTGAACAAGCGATTCATCACTTTCAATACCCATCAGCGACCATACATTATCCTGAAATGGGCGCAGACGATGAATGGCTTTCTGGATAATAACTATCAGGGTATGGCGATTTCTTCGCCTTTTACCAAGATGCTTTCGCACAAGCTTCGTGCCGAGAACGATGCTATCCTGGTAGGTAGAATTACCGATGAGCGTGACCGTAGCCAGCTCAACGTAAGAGATTGGAGCGGCAAGGATCCGCTGCGACTGGTCATCGACCGCCATCATCCTTGTTTCGAGGGCTTGGATTTCTCCAAGGGCAAGGAAGAGGTGTTGAAGCAGATCATGCAGTACCTATATAATAATAAGGTACAGTCGCTGATTGTAGAAGGTGGCGCCATTACCCATCAGGCTTTCCTCGATGCAGGATTATGGGATGAAATCAGGGTAGAAACATCTTTATCCACATCTGTGGAAAACGTGGTAACTGCCGGAACAGCAGCACCAAAGCTTCCTCATAACATCCGGTTAATCAACCACGAGGCGTATGATGGAACCATGATCAGTACCTATGAGCGCCAATAGTTTCATAGAAGCAATAAGGCTAATCATAAAGTTCAAAGTTCAACATTCAAAGTTCAAAGTAAAGAAATGAGCAATAGATTTACATCGCGCCTGAGCGATAACGACGATTTCAAGCGAGACGAATTGATTCGCAAGATAGAGCATGCCGTGGAGCACATGACGCTCGCTGAGCTGGAAGCCCTGTCGTATGACATGTTTACCAAGGGCTACATCCAGGATTACTAAACATTCAGGCATAAGACAAGATATAAAAAAGGTGGGTGCTACAACAATTCGTGTAACACCCACCTTTTTTATGTCTTATTCTTTATTTCCTTTATTTCGCCATTGGAGTGAAACGCAAGGTAAACTCATGAGCTCCTGTTGGAGTCATGTACTGTGGCAGACAAGAGTCGCCACCACAACTGCGGTTACCGATACCACGCTGCCAGAAGTCGAAGTGAGCGAAAATCTGGTTAGAACGTACCAGATCGTAAGGATGCTTGCCACCATAGAATACGTCGTAGTTGAACTGAGCATCATCAAAGTGAGACAACGAGAAGGCTACCATACCCTCGGTGGTAATCTGCAACTTCGTGCTGTTGTTGTCCAATGTCAACTGGCGTAAGCCCTGGCGGTCGCCCATGGTCTGAGGAGCACTCTGCTCTTCGAACATGCCATCCACGGTAGTCTTGTACAAACCTAACAGCGAACCTCTCTGACGGTCGATGTAGTTGCTCCAAGGACCCTTGGCATAATACTCCACATTCTCGAAACCAGGAGTAAACTGCATGGTAATACCGATTCTTCGGGTTTCCTCAGAAGAATTGTTGGTAGTCACCTTCATATCCACGGTTCCGTTAGGATAGATGATGTAAGCAATCTGGTGAGTGTCCTTACCGTTGGTAACGGCAGTCTCCACAACCACGTTCTTGCCCTGTTTCTTAGGAGCCTTCACCATCATCTTCTTGCCGGTGAGTGCACCCTCTTCCTTGTTCTCGTTCTTGGCAACACCACCTGTAGCACCCAGATTCACGTTGTCGTTGGCGATGCGGCGGAAGCCGTTGAAGTCAGGACCTGCGTTAGGCTGAACGAGCTGAGTATTGCGATAAGTCCAGTTGGCGATGGTTCCATCCTCTGCGAATGTGATGCTGAAGTTATTACCGGTAATGGTGTTGTCCTTCACCTTCAGCTTGCCCTTCTCCTCGATAGCTGGCAGCTTGCCATGGTCTTTCTGTACGAAGGTTGGGTCGGCAACAGATGTGCTGCCTGCGTTCTCTGCAGAAAGCTTGAACTGCTGCTGAGCCATCTCATAACCCTGCTTACTCCATGAAGTAGCCTTCTTCAGGATGAGGCTGAAGGTGATGACATACTCTGCCTTATCATCTACAGCGGTGGTGTATGGGATGTTGATATCGCAGGTCTTGTCTGGCAATACAGATGGGATAGCCACCTGGTTCTTCTCTACAGAAACTCCGTTTCGGAGTACCTCGTAGCTGAGATCATAGATGTCTGCCAGGTTGGTGAATGCGCATTTGTTCTTCAGGGTGAGCACGCGGCTGTAGAAAGACTCGAAGTTCACATCTCTATAAACATACTTCACCTCGGTGAGCTTGGCTGTCCACTCTCTTCCTGGAGTAATGATACCGTTGCTCATGAAGTCGCCCTGGAATCCTCTGTAACCATTGTTCATCTTGGTATAGTCGTAACCGGATGTGTAGTAGTGGAGCCCGGTCTTAGGATCCTTCAAAGGAAGACCCTTGCGGATGCGACGTGTATCATAGATACCCTGGTCAACCCAGTCCCAGATGCAGCCACCGGTAATACCGGTACTTGCCTCGATGAGATCCCAGTATTCCTGCAGGTTACCCACAGCCTGACCCATTGCGTGAGCATACTCGCAGATGAAGTAAGGCTTGTCGTTGAGGCCGTTCATCTGCTTCTTCACTACCTCGATTCTTGGATACATGTCTGAACCGAAGTCTGAGTACTTGGCACCGTGCTTGTAGCCCTCGTAGTGAACCCAAGCGTCGCGACCTGGCAGGAGTTCCTTGATCTTGTCATAGGTAGCCTGGAAATTATCGCCACCGCCTGACTCGTTACCGAGCGACCAGAATACCACGCTAGGGTGGTTGCGGTCTCTCAATACCATACGCTCTGTGCGGTCCACGTAGGTAGCACGCCAGGTAGGATTGTTAGAGAGTGAGTGGTTGTTGTGGCACTCCACGTCAGCCTCGTTCATGCAGTACAATCCGTAGTAGTCGAACATGGCATACATCTTAGCCTGACGAGGATAGTGGCTGGTACGAACGGTGTTCACGTTAGCCTGCTTCATCAGGATTACGTCGCGAAGCATGGTCTCCACGTCGATGGCGTGACCATAGAGTGGGTGAATATCCTGGGTGTTGACACCCTTGAAGAATACTCGCTTGCCGTTAACATAAACCAGTTTATCCTTGATAGTCACCTCTCTGAAACCGTATTTGGTAGAGAATACCATCTCTTCCTGGTCGCCAGCCTTCTGACGAACGATAACGGTATAGAGATTAGGCTGCTCTGAGGTCCAAGCCTTTAAACCGGTCAGGTTGTCGATGCTAAGGCGACAGTTCTTCTGAGCATCCTTTGCGGTCATCGCTACCTGGGCAGACTGCTTGGCAACAGACTTGCCCTGAGGATCGAGGAGCTCGATCTCCAGCGTCTTCTCAGATTTCTCCTTGGCTGCATTAGCGATGGTCAGGTCAACATTCAGGTTGCCTGATGTGTAATCCTTGTTTAGGGCAGAAGTGATGTAATGATCTGCCACGAAGGTCTTAGGAGTGGCTACGAGATAAACGTCGCGGTGGATTCCACCCAGGTGCCACATATCCTGTCCCTCCAGGTAAGAGCCGTCGCTCCAGCGGTAAACGCGGACCGATACGTTGTTGTCGCCCTTGCGGACGAGGTTGGTAACATCAAAGTCAGCATCTGTATTCGCACCCTGTGAATAACCTGCATACTTACCATTTACCCAAACCACGATGGCGCTGCATGCACCGTCAAAGTGAAGGAATACTCGTTTTCCGGTTTCCCAACCCTCAGGCAGGTTGAAGTTGCGGCGATAGGAACCTACCGGATTCTTGTCGAAATTATCCTTGAAGGCTGTGATGAACGGAGGTTTGTTCTCGAAAGGATAGCCCACATTATTATATACAGGCACATCATATCCTGCCATTTCCCAGTTCAGAGGTACCTGGAGTTCCTTCCACGAAGAAACGTCTGCGTTGTCAGCCCAGAAATCATCCTTCTCTGGCTTGCCCTGCTTCCAGTCGGCTGTGTAGTGGAACTTCCACTTGCCGTTGAGCAGGAGATAGTTGGCGTGCTTAGGAGTGAGCCATGGGAATTTGAAGTAGTCGTCCTTCTGCATGGTGGCAGTAGAAGAATAAGGTACGAAAGTAGCGTGCGCCTTTTCCTTGCGATCCTCAAATTTAGTTTCGTCTTCTACCCATTTGTCGGTAAACGGACAAACGTCAACTTTGGTCTCCACCACCTTCTTCACCTTTTTCTTGGTGTGTCTAGGTTGTGCAATAGCTGATGCGCTGAAGAGAAAGGTCAATGCAACCGCAGCTCCCCAAAATAAATGTTTTTGTTTCATTGTCTGGTTGAATTATTAATAATTACAAGTTAGCTAGTTATGAATCTATTTAGATTTGGTGCAAATTTACGATTAATTCCTGAAATCTCCAAATAATTTCCGTACTTTCGTGTTCTGGAGGATAAAATTAACAGCCCTAGTCCTTTTGGGGCATCATTGATGATCGGCGCCTGCCATCATTTAAGCCTCCGGCTGGCCTTAATAGACGACCGTCTTTTAGACCCAGATGACTTCTCTTTCGATTGCCTGTGCTGCGATACGAAATTTTTGAGCCGAATGCAAGCCACTTTCAAAGAATACAAGCCACTTTCAAAAACACTCTTCACTCTTCACAAAGATGGTGTAAGTATTTGTATCTAAGGGATTTGTACGGGTGAAGAGCTTGCGCCACTCTTCACCACTCTTCACCCACTCTTCACCCGGAAAATCTGTGTAAATCTGTGAAATCTGTGGGACGTAAAAAAGTGGTTTCAGCCCCCCGACCGAACAGGGCAAGTTTCCGTTTCAATTCCGTGCGCAATCCCGAAGGTGAAGAGTGGTGAAGAGTGGTGAAGAGTGGTGCGTAACTCTTCACCTCTCGCAACCCCAGTGTTTATCGGGGTTTCAGCCGATTTGGTGAAGAGTGAAGAGTAAAAGTGAAAGTGGTTGTTTTACCTGCTCCCGACGTATCGTTTTGTGCCTGGCAATGGCAGATTATTGCCCTGGTAAGGGGCAATGTTGTGCCATAGTGAGGCAATAATCGATACAAGCCACTTTACGCATCGTCAGCCTTATCCTTTTCTTCCGAAATCGGCAGGAATCTCGCCCCATTTCTTCGTTTCCCATTTAAAGATAGGTACGGTGATGGGGTGGGTGCGGAGCCAATTTTCGGCACGTGCGATGATCTGATAGAGCTGCTCGGTTTGAGGAGTACGCTCCAGCTTTGTCTTGCATTGCTTCTTGTTTACCCAGAGTTGGGCATTCACGCTATCGCTGTAGATTACTTTGTCGGTAATGCCTTTCTGGGCCATCAGGGCGAGGGCGTGGACGATGGCGAGGAATTCGCCGATGTTGTTGGTGCCGTGGATAGGACCATAGTGGAAAACCTGTGCACCAGTCTGAAGATCAATGCATTGGTATTCCATCGGACCGGGATTTCCGGAGCAGGCTGCATCCACAGCCCAGGCGTTCGCCTTCACCTCATTGGGCAAAGGCAAGACAGTATCGTTTCTCCATGAAGGAGGATTTACGGGCATGTTACTCATTTGCGTTTCTTTATTTGATAGATGATTTGTGTCTTACTGAACTACATACGAGAGTTCTGTTTTGTGTCTTACTGACCTATATAAAACTGACTTATATAAAACTGACCGATATAAAAAAGAAATGAGCTATAAAAAAGAAATGAGCTATAAAAAAGAAATGAGCAAGCCCCAAAGTCTGGCTCTGGGGATGCTCATTATTTGTCAATAGTCAATATTCAATTTTTAAATTGTAGGTTAATTATATCTTGAGAAGTTTTTCAGGAGTGCTATACTCCTGATAACTTCTAATTACCTAAAATTTTACATTCTTTCAGGAACCTCGATACCGAGCAGAGCCATACCATTCTTCAGAATCTTGGCAACATTGGCTGCGAGAACCAGGCGGGTAATCTTCTCAGCCTCGCTCTCAGCATTCAGGATGCTGTAGTCATGATAGAACTGGTTGAACTCCTTGGTCAGTTCGTAGCAGTAGTTGGCAATGCCACCAGGGTTGTAGTTGTTGCCGGCATCGGCTACGGCTGCAGCGAAGTCGTTCATCTTCTGGATGAGGTCAATCTCCTTCTCATTGATAGGAGCATCTGCGCCCAACTCAGCAGGAATCTCAATGCCCTCGGCAGCTGCCTTGCGCATGATGCTGCGGATACGAGCGTAGGTGTACTGGATGAAAGGACCTGTGTTTCCGTTGAAGTCGATACTCTCCTCTGGGTTGAAGAGCATGTTCTTGCGAGCATCTACCTTGAGAATGAAGTACTTCAACGCTCCGAGACCCACGATGCGTGAAATCTCCTGGCGCTCTTCCTCGCTCATGTCCTTGAACTTGCCAAGCTCATCGCTTGTCTGGCGAGCATCCTTGATCATCTCTGCCATCAGGTCATCTGCATCTACTACGGTTCCCTCGCGGCTCTTCATCTTACCGTTAGGCAACTCTACCATTCCGTAAGAGAAGTGAACCAAGTCCTTACCCCACTTGAAGCCGAGGCGGTCGAGCAGGATAGAGAGTACCTGGAAGTGGTAGTTCTGCTCATTACCTACTACGTAGATCATCTTGTCGATAGGGAAGTCCTTGAAACGGAGGTCGGCAGTACCGATGTCCTGAGTCATATAAACAGAAGTACCGTCAGAACGGAGCAGGAGCTTCTGGTCGAGGCCCTCGTTGGTGAGGTCTGCCCATACAGAGTTATCGTCCTTGCGGAAGAAGAGACCCTTCTCCAATCCTTCCTCTACCTTCTTCTTACCCTCGAGGTAAGTGTTTGACTCATAATATATCTTGTCGAAACTTACCCCCATCATCTTGTAAGTCTCGTCGAAGCCAGCGTAAACCCAGCTGTTCATCTTCTGCCAGAGAGCGCGAACCTCAGGGTCGTTGTTCTCCCACTTCACGAGCATTTCGTGAGCCTCCTTGATCAATGGAGCCTCTGCCTTTGCTTTCTCTGTGGCAGCTTCCTCGTCCATGCCATCCTTCATATACTGAGCCTTGAGTTCTGCGATTTCCTCACGATAGTGCTTGTCGAAGGCTACATAGTAGTCGCCGATGAGGTGGTCGCCCTTCTTGCCGGAAGTCTCAGGAGTTTCGCCATTGCCCCACTTGAGCCAAGCGAGCATAGACTTACAGATGTGAATACCACGGTCGTTCACGATGTTTGTCTTGATAACCTTGTTGCCGTTGGCCTCCATAATCTGAGCCAATGACCAACCGAGCAGGTTGTTGCGCACGTGACCGAGGTGGAGAGGCTTGTTGGTGTTAGGAGAAGAGTACTCGATCATGACGAGCGGGCTATTCTCAGTAACAGGCTTCTCACCGAACTTAGGGTCAGCGTTGATGGTGTTCAAGAGTCCTACCCAAGCGGCAGGAGCGATAGAAAGGTTGAGGAAACCCTTAACCACATTGAAGTCTGCGATGATGTTAGCGCAGTTCTCCTTCAGGTAGTCACCAATCTCGAGTGCAGTTCTCTCAGGAGTCTTCTTCGACATTTTGAGGAATGGGAATACGACGAGGGTAAGGTTACCTTCGAAATTACTCTTGGTCTTCTGCAGGGCTACCATCTTTTCAGGTACGTCCTGACCATAAAGCTCCTTCACCGCCGCGATGACTGAGCTGATGATTTCGTGTTCTATCTTCATTATCTTTATATCTTTTTTTACCGGTAAAAAATCTTTTTCTTTATTCAAATGCCTGGTAAGTGAGGGGGCTTGCAAATACCCCCTTTTACTTAAGCGCCTGCAAAATTACAAATAATAATTGGAATGAGCAAAGAAAAACGATGTTTTCTTTATCCTTCAAGGATAATATCGGCCACGTCTTGTGGAGAGTTCCATAAGATGCCGTCCTGCAATTCATCGTCGGTAAAACCATTGAGAGCCTCCTGTGCTTCCTTTGGTGTAATTGCTGGAGTTCCATCCTCGTTCTTCGCTTCGAGCAATGCCTGCAAGACCTCTGCTCTGTATTCTTCGATTGTCATCATAATTTTTATGTTGTAAAGTTCAATGTGTATTATTATTGCTGCAAATATAATACTATTTTTTGAATGTACCAAGAGTTTCTGCTATTTTCTTTGTTAAAAGACATGTGCCGAAAGGTAGATGCCTGTGAGTTACTCCATTCGGAATGTTACATGATAGCCTGCCACATTGTGCTCGGCAAGGGAGAGATTGATGGATTGCATCATCAGCATCTGGCGGGAGATGGAAAGGCCGATGCCCGAACCTGATGGCTTGGTGGAGAAGAAGGGGATGAACATCTCCTTGGCCACCTCGGCTGGGATGGGGTCGCCATTGTTGCTGAAATAGATGCCTGAGAATTGTGAACTCTCGATGCTCTCTGGATGTTTGTGGAAGCATCGGATGTCGATGGCTGAGGCGTGAGCCTCGATGGCATTCTTGGTCAGATTGATAAATACCTGGCGCAGCATGTTCTTGTCGGCAGACCAGGTGGCATCTTCGGGGATATGGATGTGCCATTCTATCTGAGGATAGAGCGGCTTGATGCCTTCCACGAAATCCTTGAGTGGAATGTTCTCGATGACAGGCTCTTGTAGCTGGGTGAGCTTGCGGTAGCTATCCACAAAACTGGTGAGCGATTTGCTGGTATCTCGAATGGCTCGGATGCCTTCCTCATAGGACGAACCTTGGATGTCGGGATTGCTCAGATAGGCTTGGCAGATGCTGGAGATGGGGGCGGTGGCATTCATAATCTCATGGGTGAGCACACGGGTTAGCCTTTGCCAAGATTCCACCTCATGCTGCGCCACCAGTCTGCCGATGTCGTTCTCCATGTCGTTGAGGGCTTGCTGCAAGGCTCGTTCTCCAAAGAGTAATCCCTTGGTGGAAAGGCGAAAAGAGTAATCGCCATTGCGAATCGCCTCTTGCATCAGGAAGGCACGACTCTTCAGATTGCGCTGGTGACGCAAGAAGAGATAGATGATACCTCCTATGACGAGGAGTATGATACCTATTATATATATGTGGAAAATGGTGTTCATATCAGATGTTGATAATCATGAATGATTGTGATAAAGAATTATCGCTTGAGCTTGGCATAAAGCGTTTGGCGAGTGATGCCGAGCAGTTCGGCGGCACGAGAGATGTTGCCGTGGCATTGATCCACCACCTTGTGGATATGAGTGGTCTCGATGCTCTCCAGAGTCTCCACTTCCTGGCTTCGGTCGATGGCATCTTTTAGGGTTCTGATGAGTTCGTCATTATCCCAAGGCTTGGTTACAAAGTCGGCGGCTCCGCTTTTCAATCCCTTGATGGCTAGCTGCACGTCGGCAAAGGCGGTGATGAGCACCACGGGGATGTGGGCATGGAGTCGGCGGAAGGTGCGGAGCCAGAGTAAACCGTCCTGTCCGCTGTTTACGCCGAGCGAGAAGTTCATGTCGAGTAGGATGAGATCTACCTGCTCCTGTTGCAGCAGCGTGGGGGCGGTATCGGGGCGAGGCAGGGTGAGAATTCGTTCGAACGTATTGCCCAGACAGATTTTCAGCGCCGTGAGTATCGACGGATTATCGTCGATGACAAGAAGGGTTCCATATTTCATATCTTTAATTTTTTTGTTTGCAAAAGTACGCTTTTTTTCCGAAACGGCAAACAAAAACGGGATTGTTGTGTGATAATCATACAATAGAGTGTATGAATTTCATACAATCCGCCTTTCGGGCTGCCGGAATCCTTGGCAGAAAACGGGAGAAGCCGTAACTTTGCAGCAGCTAACGAAAACAGGGAGATGGTATTCTTCCTTTATCGTTTGATTTTAGTGAAACAAAAAATAAATGAGTATATGATGAAAAGTTATGTGAAATTCTTATCACGCAACAAGCTTTATGCCACCATAGAGGCCTTGGGTCTCTCGGTGGCACTGGCTTTTGTGCTGATTCTCGTTTCCTACGCTACTGCAGAGTATCGTGTGGGAACGAATCAGAAACTGGCGAAGGAGCTCTATGTTGCAGGTTCCGGTGATTATCTCGGAATGACCTGGGGCACAGCCAAGGAATTCTTTCCTTCCATCCCGGAAATCAAGGGATGGACAAGATTTGGTGAATATTACACTCCGCAGGGAGCCATGATAGATGGACAGTATTATGAGGCAAAATATCTGGCTATCGACCCGAACTTTTCCCAGTTTATGGGTTACAAATGCCGTGGTTGTGCGCCAGATCATCTCCTTTCGGATGCTCATCAGGCAATGGTTTCGGAATCTTTTGCCAAGAAAGCCTTCGGCAACGCCAATCCTATCGGCCGTACCATCCAATGCGGTAAGCTGCAACTCAAGGTGGTGGGAATCATGGAGGATTTCGACCGTGAGGACCTTCTTAACCCATACGATATTTTCGTGTCGATGAAACTGATAGAAGCTGAGGCTCAGCCGATGAATCAGTTTGGCTCCTGCACTACGGTGGCGCGACTGGCAAAGGAAGCCGACCCCGAAAAGGTGAGACAGACCTTGCTCGGCAAATACATAAACTACTGGAAGGAGTGGAAAAAGGAATCAGGTGGAGCCGACTTCATGTGGGGCTGCCAGTTTGTGAGATGGGACCAGATTCATTTTGCGGATGATGATGTCGAGATTTTCAAGCATGGAAATCGTTCTCTCGTGAATATCCTCCTGGTTGTGGCGCTGGTTCTGCTGCTTTCTGCCTTGTTCAATTACATCAATCTTACGGTGGCTCAGATTGGCAACCGTGCGAAGGAGATGGCTACCCGAAGACTGCTGGGCGAATCGGTAGGGGGCGTGATGCTGCGCTATCTCAAGGAGTCGGCGCTCTTCACGGCAGTCTGCTTCCTGCTGGGCTTGTTGATTTCCTGGGCATTCATCCCGCTGTTCAATTCGATGTTGGATACGAAAATCGACCTGTTCCATTCCTTCGACCTTCTGTGGTTCCTGCCGTTGGCTTACGTCATCATCTCCATCTTTGCGGGAATCCTTCCTGCCATCGTGGTTTCCCGTTTCAATCCGATAGATGTGGTGAAGGGAACCATCCGCATGCGCAGCAAGATGTGGTTCAGCAAGATATTTATCGTAGCCCAGAACGTCATCAGTATCACGCTGGTAGTGATGGCGATAACGATGATGCTCCAGATGAAGCATCTTGCCGATTTGCCGTTGGGTTATCAGACGAAGGATATTGTTTCCATCATTTCTTCCTTGGATGGTTCGCCAGAGAAGATGTTTATTCTCAAAAGCCGTCTGAAAGCGCTTCCAGAGGTGGAAGAGGCAACTTACGGCAACGCCAATCCTATCAGAAGCTGGGGAAATGGCGTGCATGATGACAATGAAAAACAGATAGGAATGCTCCGTATGTTCATGGTAGATTCCACGGCGATGAAGATGCTGGGAGTCAGGGTGATTGAGCAGTATTGCGAGCCAGCCTATGGAAAGATTTGGGTAACGGAAGATGCGAAGCGTGCCTATGGCGTTTCTGCCCACAAGCCTTGGTTCGGAATGAGAATGAAGGATGGAAAGCATGAATACGAGGTGTGTGGCGTGATTGCCGATTACCATAGTGGAGATGCGCTGAGCGAGAATGAGAAAACGGAGCATAATGCCATTGGAGTCATTACCCCGCAGCAGCGTGGATGGACAGTTCTGGTGAAAACCCGTAGCGATCATGCCCAGGCGCTGCAGGCTATCCGGAGTACCTGCAAGCAGGTGGCTAAGGAACTGATGGGCGTTCCTGCGGAAATGCAGGTGGAGTATATGGATGATATTTTGAAGAATAATCTCAAGGACAAGCATAATATGATGGTGCTCATCATCACCTTCATGAGCATCTCTATCCTGATTTCTGCCTTGGGGCTCTTCGGAATGTCGGTTTATTACGGCAACCAGCAGAAGCGGCAGATTGCCCTGCGCAAGGTGATGGGCGCTTCGATTGGGGATGCGGCTTGGCAACTGGCCAGGAGATTCCTTGTCAGTTCGCTGGTGGCTGTGGTCATCGCCATCCCTATCTGCGTGAAGCTGATGCAGACTTATCTCATGGATTTCGTCCATCGCATCTCCTTTCCTTGGTGGGTGTTGCTGGCTGGTGCCGTCTTCACCTTATTGATAGCCTTTGTTTCGGTTATCGGCTGCACCCTGCGTACGGCGATGTCGAATCCGATAGACAGCATCAAGGCTGAATAATGAGTCATAAACTTTAAAAAAGATTTCTAACGATGATACGAACAGAGAATTTAACTAGAATATTCCGCACGGAAGAGGTGGAAACTATCGCCCTGAACGGCGTAAACATAGAAGTAGAGGATGGTGAGTTTATCGCCATTATGGGGCCTTCGGGATGCGGCAAGTCAACCTTGCTGAACATCCTGGGCTTGCTGGATAGTCCTACGGAAGGCAAGTATTGGTTGAATAACGAGGAAGTGGGCCATCTGAAGGAGCGTGAGCGCACCGCCTATCGCAAGGGTCGCATCGGCTTCGTGTTCCAGAACTTCAATCTTATCGACGAACTTACCGTTGAGGAAAATGTGGATTTGCAGCTGAAATACCTCGGAGTGGGGAAGGCGGAGCGCAAGGAGCGCGTGCTCGAAATTCTGAGAAAGGTGAAGCTGAGCCATCGTGCCAAGCATTATCCTCATCAGCTTTCGGGCGGTCAGCAGCAGAGGGTTGCCATCGCCCGTGCCGTGGTGGGCAAGCCTAGCATCATCCTTGCCGATGAGCCTACGGGTAACCTCGATTCCAAGAATGGTATGGAGGTGATGCAGTTGCTCAGCGAGCTGAACGAGGAGGGAACCACCATCGTGATGGTGACGCACTCCAAGCACGATGCTACCTACGCCAGTCGCATCATCAATCTGTTTGATGGACAAGTGGTGGATGCGATGAATGATCAGCTTTAAGCTGCGGTTTTCTGTCCAACAATTAGACGGTGGTGTCTAATTGTTGGACAGTTTGTTTAATAAGGGCTTTTATCTAATGGCTTGATTATCAGGAGAAGTGCTGTTTTGGCATGGCTCTTGTCCTTATCATGCCAAAATGAAGAAGATTATGAAAAGAATAGGAATATTAATAGGATGGTTGGTCTGGACGGCTGGCGTCTCGGCACAGAGCTGGAGCCTTGACGACTGTATGAAATACGCCGTGGAGCACGCCACGGAGGTGAAGCGGGAGGTGGTAAACGCCCGCCAACGCAAGCAGGATTACCAGCATGCTGTGGCTGGATTCCTGCCTACCGTTACGGGCGGCGTGCAGGGACAGTATGCCTGGGGACGAAACATCGACCCGGAAACCAATACTTATAATAATGTAACGACATTCAACAACTACTATCAGCTTTATGCCGAACTGAATGTCTTCGATGGTTTCGCCACCATCAACGCCTTGAAACAGGCTAAGTTGAGCCGGGATTATTCAGCCACGGCGATGCAGAAAATTCAGGACGACCGTGCCATCGACGTGATGCAGAAATATGTGGATGCTGCCTATGCTGAGGCAAGCATTCGGATAGCAAGCGAGAAACTGAACGAAAGCAAGCGGATGCTGGCTAAGATGAAGCGACTGTATGAACTGGGCGAGAAAGGCCGACCGGATGTGGTACAGATGGAATCGCAGGTGGCAGAAGATGAATACAATCTTACGCATCAGGAGAATGTGGCAAAACAGAGTCTGCTCGCCTTGAAATCCGCGATGAATTTTCCGGTGGATGAAGAACTGAAAATCCAGATTAATGAGGAGCAGAATTTGAAGTTAACGTCTGATAATAAAGAGGTTCCTGAATCTGGAGTAAACTACGAAACCGTTTACCAGGGCTTCCAGCATATTTCTCCCGATTTGAAGTCGGCAGAATACGAAGTGGAGCGGGCACGGTATGATTATAAGATAGCAAAAGGCAGATTGCTGCCATCACTCTCTCTCGGTGGCGGCATTTCTACCAACTATTATAAGAATCTCTCTCAGAAAGGGCAATACGATGGGTTTGCCTCGCAGTTTCGCAACAACCAGGGCGAATACCTCGCGTTGACCCTTTCTATACCTATTTATAATAGCGACCGCTGGCACAGCGTGAAGAAGGCACGCAGCGACTGGCAACTGGCACAGGTGAACCTGGAGGAAACCAGGCGCAAGCTTCACGACCAGATAGCCCAGGCGGTAATGGATGCAGAGGGTTACGCCAAGGAGTTGCATCAGATGCAGAAGAAGGTGGCCTCCGATTCGCTCGCCTATCACATGTCGAGCCGGAAGTTTGAGGAAGGAATGCTTTCCACCTTCGATCTTCATACCGCAGCCCAGACGCTTCTGGAAAGCAGAATCAAGGAACTCCAGATGCAGATGTTGCTCATAATCAAACAGAGATTGGTTGCTTATTATCAGGGAGAAAATTTAATAAGATAAATTATGGATATAAAGATAGAAAAGAAAAAATATCTCGTGCCTCGCAAGTATTGGGCATGGATTGGCGGAGGAGCGGTTTTGATCGCAGTCCTCATTTGGTTGGGATTGAGCAATTTCTCTTCCACCCTGAAGGTGGACAGGAAGGGATTGAGCATCGGAACCGTGGAGAAGGCGCAGTTCAACGATTATGTTTCGGTGGATGGTCAGGTGGTTCCTATCTCCGTGGTGCAGATCAGTTCCGAGGAAGGCGGTATCGTTCTGGAGAAAGTGGTGGATGAAGGTGCCCACGTGAACAAGGGCGATGTGATCGTGAAACTGAGCAATTCGAATCTCGACCTGGAGATTCTGAATGCCGAAAGCGAACTTGCCGAAAAGCAGGACATGCTTCGCAACACCCAGATTTCGATGGAGCAGGACCGCCTGAACAATAGCAACGAGGAACTGTCGCTTTCGCAGGATGTCATTACCAAGCGCCGTTCCTATCAGCATCAGGAGGCGCTACACAAAGAAGAACTCAATTCGCGCGAGGAGTATCTGAAGGCTAAGGAAGATTACGACCTTGCCGTCAAGAAGCATGCGCTCATCAGCAAGCGATTGAAGAAGGATGCCCAGCTCCGCCGTTCGCAGATGGATCAGATGGGCGATAATCTGGAAGCCATGCAGAAGAATGTGCAACTGGTTCGCCAGCGCAAGGAGAAGCTGAACATCCGCAGCACCATTTCGGGCGAAATCGGTTTGCTCGATGTGGAGCTGGGACAGAGCATCCAGGCCGGACAGAAGATAGGAGTCATCAACGACCTCAGCGATTTCAAGGTGCAGGCGCAGGTGGATGAGCATTACATTGACCGGGTAAAACCGGGGCTTACTGCCACCTTCGACCAGAACGGTAAGCATTATCTCCTGCAGGTCCGCAAGGTTTATCCCGAGGTAAGAGACGGCAGGTTCCGTATCGACTTCATCTTCAAAGGCGTTCGCCCTGGTAACATCCGAACCGGTCAGACTTATTATGTAGATTTGCAGCTCGGTCAGTCGAAGCAGGCAATAATTATCCCTAAAGGCACGTTTTATAGTGTAACGGGTGGTCAATGGATCTTCGTATTAGACAAGAGTGGCAAGAAGGCTTATCGCCGAAATATCACCATCGGTCGCCAGAATCCTCAGTATTATGAGGTGATTGAGGGCTTGGAGCCGGGTGAACAAGTCATCGTTAGCGGCTATGAAGCATATAAGGATAATGATGTATTAGTTTTTAATTAGTAGTGATTAGTGATAAATTGGGCTAACGCCCTAGAAACAGGATATTTGATATGAATCATATTATTAACGCATTCAAGAATCTGCCTCGAAGGGGCCAGCACAATTTCGTGAAGATTTTGTGTCTGGCGCTCGGATTGGCAATCAGTTCGGTAATTATTGCCGAGATTTATTTCGAGCAGACTTACGATACGTATTTCCCAGGATGGGAAAGGACGTATCAGATTATGGAAGTGGGGCATAATAAAGGAGAAAAACTTTATTTTGATCAAACTTCGGGAGCTACGGCTCATGGGATAGCCCAGTATGCGCCTATCGTTGAGGCTGCAACCCGAGTAAACTGGTTGAAAAGCAACGCACAATGTAAGTTGGAAAACCAACAGGTTTTCTCTGCTGATATGGTATTGGCAGATAGTTGCTTCTTCGATGTCTTTCCCCAAGGAATAATAATGGGTAATGCCAAGGAAACTTTGTCTCGTCCTAACTATTGTCTGGTTAGTTCACGGGTTGCTGAAAAGATAGGTGGTAATGTTGTAGGTAAGCATTTTTCTGTGCCGAATTATCCTGGCATCATATTTACGATAGGTGGTGTATTCGATGCTTTTCCATGGAATTCTACTTTTACATCCTATGGAGTGGTTGTGTCAATGTCAACGATGCCGCAGGTTCGTACTTATGATTCGAGAAATGACTGGATTGGTTCTGATATATTCAATTCTTATATTCGTATAGCAAAAGGACATGGTGTAGGCGAATTGAAACCCTATGTTGACAAGATGCGCCAGGATCATTTTCCTATGAAAGAGTTGAAACAGGCAGGAATGGAATTGAATTATGATTTTGTGGTACTTAGTGAGGTCTATACTCAAAATTCTTACATTAAGATGATGGGGTGGATTCTAGGAATCATAGCCTTTGTGCTTCTTTTTACTTCGGTAATGAATTATTTGCTGATTATTGTCGGTAATTTGATGACACGTTCTCGGGAGATGGCCGTCAGAAAGTGTTATGGTGCAGCACCGAAGAATATTCATTCTATCATATTTTCAGAGGCATTGGTACATGTTGGATTAGCGGTATTGCTTGCGGCTTTATTCATCTTCCTTTGTAAAGGAACAATTAGAAACTTCCTTTCTGCGCCAATTGAAGCTTTGATGTTCTGTAGGGGAAGTTGGATATTGGTTGCCATTTGTCTTTTCGTGTTATTGGTGGGAGGATTGGTTCCTGGTTGGTTATACAGTAGAATTCCTGTTGCCGTAGCCTTTCGTGGTTATCAGGAAAATCGGAATCGCTGGAAGCTTGCTTTGCTTGGTTTTCAGTTTGTTATATCAGGCCTCCTGTTCAGTTTGCTTTATGTTGTGAGTGCTCAGTATCACTTGATGATGAATCAGGATCCTGGCTATAGTTATGAAAATGTTGCCATATTGAAGGTTGACGCCTTGGATAGGGAACGTCGTGTTCAATGCCTGGAAGAAATCAGGCGAATGCCTGATGTAAGCATGGTCTCATCTACTTATACTATCCCTTTAGATGATTGGGGAATAGATGGTAATACGATAGGTTTGCCAGGTGACGAAACTGCTCAATTCAATGCTCAGGATATTGGGGGCGTGGATGATAATTTCTTCAAGATGTTGGAGATTCCAATCATACAAGGCTCTTTCTTTACCGAACGTAATGATAGCTGCAGCCAAATCATGATAGAAGAAAAAATGGTTGGAAAATTACAGAAGGTTTTCCATTGGAAAGATGGAGTTATCGGTAAGCGTATAGAATATTCGGGTGATGGAAAGGTTTACTCGATTTGTGGCGTATTCCGGAATATACAGATAGGTAGTCTTACCGGTCAAGATTCGGACCTCAAGTCTTTGCCTGCTTTTATTTTCTATGAAGATAAGGTTGCGCCGTATATGTTGGTTAAGTTTAAGGAAATGACGGATGATACATTAGAAAAGCTCCAAAAGAAGGTGCAAGCTATGTATCCGAATAATTTGGTGAATGTATATTCTTATCAGTCGGAACTGGAATTACAGTATGCTTCTCAGCTCCATTTCCGCAACGGAATCCTGGTTGCCGGTATCATCACGATGATCATCGCCCTCTTCGGATTGGTGGGTTATACGAGTGATGAGGTGAACCGCCGCCGCAAGGAGATAGCGATCAGAAAGGTGAACGGGGCAAAGGTGAAGGATATTCTTCGCATCTTCCTGAAGGACATCATGAAGATAGCCTTGCCTTGCATCATCGTGGGCGACTTGGGGGCTTGGCTGATAGCCAGACAATGGCTCATGTCGTTCAGTGAGAAGATTACGATGACGCCTTTGCTGTTTATCGGTGTTACCATCATTTTGCTCGTCATCATCGGGCTTTCCGTCGTCATCAACTGCTACAAGGTGGCGAACAGTAATCCTGTAAAATATCTCAAGGATGAATAAGTCTCTCACAGATTTGCTTTTCCCTTCGGCCAGCGATTTTCAATTCACAGATGACACAGATTTAAGGGCGTATGCCCAAATTAAACATTAAACATTAGAAGAAATGATAAAAGTAGAGAATCTTTGCAAGTCATTCCGCACAGAAGATGTGGAGACGATTGCTTTAAATAATGTATCTTTCACAGTAGAAGACGGCGAGTTTGTCGCCATTATGGGACCATCCGGTTGTGGCAAATCCACCTTGCTCAACATCCTCGGTTTGCTCGACAACCCAACTTCGGGAAAATATTTCCTGGGTAATCACGAGGTGGCAAACCTGAAGGAAAAGGAGCGTACGGATGTGAGAAAGGGAGAAATCGGTTTTGTGTTCCAAAGCTTCAACCTGATAGATGAATTGAATGTAGAGGAGAACATCGAGCTTCCTCTTACCTACCTCAACATTCCGAAGACGGAGCGCAAGGCAAAGGTGCAGGCGATTATGAAGCGAATGGCCATCAGCCATCGTGCCAAGCACTTCCCTCACCAGCTTTCTGGTGGTCAGCAGCAGCGAGTAGCCATTGCCCGTGCCGTGGTCTTCGGTCCGAAGCTCATCCTTGCCGATGAGCCTACGGGTAATCTTGATTCCAAGAATGGTGCCGAAGTGATGCATCTGCTTACTGAGCTTAACCACGAAGGCACCACCATCGTCATGGTGACGCATAATGAGCATGATGCCAAGATAGCCCATCGCACCATCCGCCTGTTTGATGGTAGCATTGTGGATACGGAGGGCACTCAGCTTTAGTGTTTCTGTCACTTCTGAGCGTATGACGCTAGGCTTCATTAGAAGAGGAATGTCATAAATCGCTTGGTGTTAGCCTCTTTCTGCTTCAGCTCTTCTTCCATTCTCTGTATTGCCATCTTGAAGAAGAAGCGGATGAGGTGCTCGTCGGTTGCTTCCGTACGAATCATACGGAGGGCAGAAATGTATTCCTGGCGAGCTTCGGATGGGATGATGAGGAGAGGATGATTCAATCTTAAGAGAATGTAGTTGCTGATGAGTCGTCCTGTTCTTCCATTCCCATCACGGAACGGATGAAGATATTCGTAGAAGCCATGAAAACGGGCGGCAAGAATCATGGGATGAACGGCTGCCGAAACGATGGCTTTTTCGGTAGATTCCAACAGCTTGGGAACTCTGGCGATGAGTTCTTCGTGGTCGCCAAATACCGTGTCGCCTGCTGCCATGTCCGTGGTGGTGTATTCGCCCGGAATGGCTTCTGGGGAACGGTAGGAAAGCGTATGGCTGGTAACCCGCCTGTTGATTTCTTTCAGAAAATTCTCGTCGAGCGGATGCTGCGTGTTTTGCATCATGTACTCGAAGGCTTCGAAGTGATCTAGCATTTCGAAAGCCTCGAAGAGAGTCTTTCCGGCAGGAATCATCCCTAATCCTTTCTCCTTCAGTTCCCGGGTATCATCTACGGAGAATGAGTTGCCTTCAATGGCGCACGAATGTGTAGAGAAGAGTACTTCGTTATATTTGATGTACTCTTCTTTATCCATTTTATTGATGATAAGGGTTTGATATTTTCCTCTCAAATCCTCGTATTCCTTGATTTCCCTTTCGAATGCCATAATCTTCTGTAAGTAATTATTTGACTAACGTTAATATGTTTTTTATAAAATCGTGTGATAAGCCAATAATTTCCAGGATGTCATTTTCGGAAATTTCGTAAGCGCAGTTGTAATCGGCTTTTTGCCTTAACTGGAACATACGGGCGAGGAAACTGCCATAAGAGATATCTACGATACCAGTCTTTACGAAGTGTAAACTGAATTGGGTGTTAATGCCGGCATGAGTGTGTGCATTAACACCTTTTGCTATGAATAGAGCTTGTACGGCATGGAAGCAGGCATAATAATAGCGATTGGCTGCTAAATCCCAATGCTTTAGTTCAACCATTTCATCTGCTTGAGTTAAAAAGCGCTTGGCTTTTTCTACTTGCAGACCGATTAATGTGTCTTTGTTTACTTGATCCATAACTTTTATATTAAACTAATGCCGTCTCGATTTACATTCTCGTAAAAAGGGGTGAAGTTATATGATTCCCATTCTTTCTTTGTGTAAAGAATGGGATTGATTTCTGTGCCGAGCTCGCAACCTAATAAGACAAACGGGTAACTTACTTTGTCATAGTCTGTTTGCTCCAGTTTGGCTTTATCTAAAAGGATAAGAATGTCCCAGTCTGAATCGTTGTGAGCATCACCTCTCGCTCTTGATCCATACAATATAGCCTTGCTTCCTAAAGGAATAGCAGATTTAGCTATTTCTTTTATCTTTAATATGGTCTTATCGTCTGTTGACATAAGCTTAATCTTTTATAATGGCAAAGATATGGTAAAAAAGCGAAAGCGCCAAACTTTCCTCCCCAAAATTATACTTTTTTATGGGATGATGATGCGGAAAGTGGTGATTCCCTGTGCCTTGTCCTGAAGGAGCGAGAGGCTGCCGCCGCTTACTCGCATGATTTGGCGGGAGAGGGAGAGCCCGATTCCGCTTCCTTCCGGCTTCGTGGTAAAGAAGGGGATGAAGATGTGGGAGGCTACTTCATCGGGGATGAGACCGGCGTTGTTGCTCACGTCGATGATGATGGATTCCTGGGCGTTGGCGTAGGCTTGGAGTCGGATAAATGCCTTCTTGCTTGCCGCGGATTGCAAATTTGCGGAGCGGCATTCCTGCTTGTCTTCTCTTTCCTTTTCCTTGAAAGCTTCTACGGCATTCTTCAGAAGATTCGTTACAACGTGAGAGAGGAGACTCTCATCGGCGTAAGCCAGCAAATCCTTGGGAGAAACCGAAATCTCTACTTCGTGGTTGCAGAGCATCGCCATTCTCTCCAGGAATGGTTCTACATAGAAAAGAGCTGGCTGAGGCTGGGGGACATGGGTGAAGCGGCGATAGTTGTTGACGAAAGCCAACAGTTCGGTTCCTGTTTTGTGGATGGTTTCCAAGCCTTGCTTCAGCTTCGCTTGCTCAGCAGATTGTGATTCTACAGAAATGTTGTTGGGAGAATGTGAATCTTCGGAATCTCTACTTGTTGCAAGCTGCTCTCTGCTCCCCATTTCTTTCAGCAAAGTCTCGCTGAGCGAAGTAACCGGCGTGATGGTATTCATGATTTCATGGGTCAGCACACGAATCAGTTTGATCCAGGAATCCACTTCCTGATTGCTCAGCTCGTGGCTCACGTCGCTCAGGGCGATGATGCGCACGTGCTTGTCTTTCAGCATGGCTTGCGTCTCATGCTTTGCCAGGTGCTCATCCTTCAGTTTTCCTTTTACCTGATTCATGTGGGTCAGCACATCCGTATCGAGCAACCGGAGGGCTGCCTGATTGTGCTGCAGGATATTGTCGTGGCTATCCACCACCAGGATGCCTGTATCCACCGCATTCAGAATCTGCTCGTAATATTTCTCCCGATCCATCTGCTCCTCTCTCGTGTGCTGCAGGAAGAGCTTGATTCGGTTGAGGGATTTGTGCAGGATCTTATCCTCCTTAAACCCCTTCTCCGTAGGAAAGTTGAAGGAGAAATCCCCATTATCTATCGCATCAAAAAGGAAGGTTACCTTTTTGATGTTACGGCGATAGTGACGGTAGAGGCGAATGTAACCCACTACAGCAACGAGCAAAAGCACAATGATGATCACCTTATTAATATCCATACCTCAAAAACTATAGAATTCTTCACTTTTCGTTCTTCACTTAAATTCCGTATCGCTTAATCTTATTATAAAGCGTCTGACGTGAAATGCCCAGTCTTGCGGCTACCACCGACAGATTTCCCTCACATTCCCTGATGGTTTTCTCTATCATGCGGCTCTCCATCTCGTCGAGTGTCTGAACCTCTTCCAGGGGCTTCTCTCTTCTCTGCTGGTTTCCGCCGTCAATATCTTCGGCAGAAATCATTCCGCCATCAGATAGAATCACGGCTTTCTCAATGGCGTGCTGAAGTTCACGTATGTTTCCGTACCAAGGCAAACTTGTAAGTTTTTTCTCAGCTTCTTCCGAAAGACGGAGATTCACCTTATTATATAAATCGCCATATTGACGGAGGAATCTTTCTGCCAGCGGAACGATGTCTGATTTTCTCTGTCTCAGGGCAGGCAATTCCAGATGGATGGTATTGATGCGATAGAGCAGATCCTCTCTGAATTCGCCATCGTTTACCATCTGCTGCAGATTGCGGTTGGTGGCGCAAACCAGTCGCACGTTGATGGGAATCTGCGTGCTGCCGCCCACTCTTACGATGCTTCTGCGTTGCAGGGCGGTAAGGAGTTTTGCCTGAAGACCATAGGATAGGTTTCCTATCTCATCCAGGAAGATGGTGCTGCCATCGGCAAGTTCAAACTTGCCAGGCTTGTCTGTCTTGGCATCAGTAAAAGCACCCTTCACATGACCGAAGAGTTCGCTCTCGAAAAGGGTTTCCGTGATGGCTCCCATATCCACAGGCAGCATTTTCTTTCCACATCTTGTGGATAAACGGTGTATCTCGTTGGCTAATACCTCTTTACCCGTTCCGTTTTCGCCCGTAATGAGGATATTCGCATCGGTAGCGGAAACTTTTTCCACAATACTTCTTAAATTGTTCATAACTTCGCTATCGCCCCAATACATAGCGCTTTGCGTATCTTTTCCACCAAGTTTTCCACCTTTCCTGTTGATAGCGTTATCCACAGCCTTGTTCTTATCCCTAGCCTCTATCAGCGTGCGGATCATCTTCTCGTTTTCAAAAGGCTTCACGATGAAGTCGGCGGCACCATCCTTAATGCCTGTTACGGCAAGTTGGATGTCGGCATAGGCAGTAAAGAGCACCACTTCGGTTTTCGGGCTGAGGCTCTTGATTTCCCTGAGCCAGTACAATCCCTCGTTTCCCGAATTGATGCCGCTGGAGAAGTTCATGTCGAGCAGCACCACGTCGGGATGCTCCTCTCTCAGCTTGGCTGGGATGGAGTTAGGGTTGGCGATGGTGATGATGCCATCGAATATGGGTTCCAGCAGTATCCTCACCGTAGTAAGAATGTTGCGGTTGTCATCAACTATCAATATCGTTCCTTGTTTCTTCATTATTGCTGAAATTGCTATTATTTGTGCAAAGTTACACTTTTTCTAACGAATCTCCTAATATTTTTAGTACTTTTGCATAAAATTCTTCCAGCTAAGGGTTAGGAAAACGTTAGGTGGTTAGTATTATAAGCAAACAAAACAAGAAAGAAATCATGCAAATGAGAAAAGAACAGATAGAACAGCTCTTCCGACAGCATTACCCCAGGATGTATCAGCTAGCCTTGGTGCTCCTGAAGGATGAGGCGGCAAGCAAGGACGTGGTGAGCGATGTCTTCGCCGACGTGCTCGATGGGGATGTTGAGTTATTGCCTGATAAGGCAAGAAGCTACTTGTTGTTTTGCGTACGCAACAAATGCCTGACGCTTATCAATCGACAGAAGATGAAGGACAGGGTTCACCACCTGCTGCAACTTGACGCTTCACCCACCATCGAACCTGCCGAGGCAACCATCGCTGCCATCGACCGTGAGACGGATAAGCAAGAAACCATCCTTGCTTATATGGAGAGTGAACTGACGCCCCAAACGAACCAGGTACTACAACTCCGCTTTCGGCAAAAGCTGAAATATCGGGAGATAGCTACCGAGTTGGGCATCAGCGAAGTGGCGGTGTACAAGCATTTGGCGCAAGGCATCAAGAAATTAAAACAAAAGTTTAACCCTTAGAAATATAGTGAAGATTTTATGGATAAGTTTGAAAAGATATTGGATATGATCGATCATCAGGAGAAATACACTGATGATGAGATTCGTGAGATATTGCGAGATGAGGAATGTCGCAAGCTCTATCAGACGATGCAAGAGGTGGATTCGACTCTCCTGAAGCATCAAGCGACAGAAGCGGATGTGGATGAGGCTTGGGAGAAATTCAGCGAAGAGCATCACTTGGAAGAAAGCGCGAAAATGATTCCTATGCAACCTGCCTCTCGCTTCTCTTGCCGCAAGATAGCTGCCTCCGTCGCTGGCTTCATCTTGGTTTCTGGCATCGCTTTCGCTGCCATCCACATCTATATCCGCAAGAGCCGGGAGCCTATGCCGATAGTGGAGAATGCGGAGCAGGGGGCAATGGACGATTCTGTGAAGAATGATACTGCCCAGGTGGCTACGCCATCGGCGGTGAAAGCCGAGAAACCAGCCATTCACAAGACCTTTGAGAATGTGGCTTTCGGCAAAATGATGGCAGAGATAGCTGCTTATTACGACCTGCAAGTGAAGTTCATAAGCGATGAGGCAAAGAGCCTTCGCCTCTATTATGAGTGGGATAGCCATACCAAGATAGAGGATGTCATCAAGGAATTGAATCAATTTGAGAATGTGGATATTGCCTTGCAAGGCAATGAAATCATCGTAAAGTAATATGCAATATCTTATGAAAAGATTTTCAATCATAATATGCTTGTTGTGTGCCATCATTTCTAATATGTGCGCCCAACATATCTCTCGCCGCTATCACGACCGCAGCATGTCGGACGTGCTCATCGACCTCGATAAGAGTTCCTCTCGTTATAAGATTAGCTTTATCTATAATGAGTTGGAGGACTTCACCGTTACCCAAAATGTGAATGAGCAGAATATTCCCAATGCCATTCGCCGTGTGATAGGATTTTATCCGATGAAGATGACCGTGGGCGACAGTTTGATTACCGTAGAGTGTATCCGCAAGGGCGAGCGCAAGCTGATAGGTAGGTTGATGGATAATCACAATCTGCCCGTGGAGTTTGCCAACGTGCAGTTGCTCAGTGCCAAGGATTCTTCTTTCCTCTGTGGTGGCGTGAGCAATGCCAATGGCGACTTCGTGATACCTTGCGAACAGAAGCAAGCCATCATGAAGGTAAGCTACGTGGGGTATAAGACCATCAGCCGATTGGTCATCATCGGGCGCATGGGCACCATCAGGATGCAAGCCGATGCCTACCAGCTCAAGCGAGTGGTGGTGAAGGGCAACCTGCGCACCGACCGTGGTGATCATGCCATCTATACCTTCAATGAGGAGCAAATCAAGAACGCTCGTCATACCCAAGACCTCATCACCAACATCCCTGGCATCATCACCGACCCAGTGACGGGTAAGACACGCAGCATCGTCAATAAGAAGTTGAAGATTCTCATCAATGGCGTGGCGATGACGAGCGACAACGACCTCAAGTCGATACCTGCCAACAAGATCAAGAAGGTGGAGTATTATGATGCTCCTCCAGCTCGCTACGGTGATGTAGATATCTTGGTCAAGATTGTGACCAAGCCTTTGGATACGGGTTATGCTGTGGGCTTCGATGCCAAGACGGCGTTTACCACTGGTTTTGCGAATGGCAACGCCTATTATAAATATAATAAGGGATATAGTCAGTTCTTCGTGGATTACAACATCGAGATGCGCAACTATCATGATTGCATCGGCGAGGATCACTATTCCTTCATGCTTGATGACCGTTTGGCTGATTACCTCTACTCCTATAAGAAGCACTTCGGCTACACCAATAATACGATGAACCTGAAGTATGCTTATAGCAAGCCAGAGGACATCACCTTCCAGATAACCGCCACGCCTAATTATCTGCACACCTTCTATCGTGGCAATGTGGATATCTTGGCGCAAAACAATCCAGAATGGACGAATGGCAAGGGATATAATGACAACTATACCAACACTTTTGGTCCTTCGCTTGACCTCTATCTGAGCAAGCAATTGCCCCACAAGCAGCAGATAGATGTGGATGTGCTCGGCACGTATTATCATAATGATCAGCAAGACCTCAACCAGCAGTGGAGTGTAGGAGAAGGTAACTCGGCAGCAGCTAAAGACAATTCAACCCTCGTGGATGACAAGATGCGCTCCAAGAATGATTCTTACTCGCTCATTACTGAGGTAAACTATAGCAAGCAATGGAAGAAGGGAGAGCTGACCTTGGGTTGGAACAACTGGATGAAGTGGTCGGATTATACCATTCGCAATGTTCTCTCAGGATATGAGCCATACAATAGTTCCTCTCGCTTCAATATTCAGACATTCTCTGCCGAATATCAGAATAGCTTAGGTAAGTTGAATTATCGCATCGGTGCCGAGGGCGTATGGCGCGAGCAGAAGTATGAGGACATCAAGAAGACGAACAGTTATATCCGTCCAACTTTCTTGCTCACTTATCCTATCAAGAGTGGCTCCATCCAGTTGCAGACAGTCAATGGCGTGAACTATCCACCGATAGCTAATCTCAATGAGAACACCACCATTATCATCCCTGGGGTAGTGAACCAAGGCAACCCTAATCTTACCTCCAACAATGAGTATGGTGCCTTCCTCCGCATCAATCATTATTCCTCTTGGCTGCAAGGTCAGTTGACATTCTTTGGTGTCTATACCGACAGCCCGATGAGCGTGTATTATGAGTGGCGCACCATCCAGGAACAGAAGTATCTGGTGCAAACCTATGAGAACTCCAACTATCAGTGGTGGTATGGTATGGGATATGCCCTCAACATCAAGCCTTTCAAGAGCGAGTTGCTCAACATCGGCTTGTATGGTTCCCTCGAGCGATACTCCATGAGCAGCGGCATCATCGGCAAGCACAACCAGTGGCGCATCCCGCTCACTTATCAGATCAATGTGCGCAAGGGCAAGTGGGGAGCCAGCTACATTGGCAATATCGTGGCGAAGGAGCCAAGAGGTCCCTATAACTATTGGGATGAGAGTGCCAGCAACTTGTCTGTATATTATCAGCTTGGCAACTGGCGCATCACCGCCACGGGTTATTGGCTCTTGAATGATGCCAAATACAAGTTTGAAACCATCGACAACCCGATATTGAGTCGCAAGGAGTGGCATACCATCAAGGATAACAACCGCATGGTAAGCATCGGTGTGAGCTGGAACTTCTTCTCCGGTAAGAAGAAGGATATCCAGAAGCATATCAATAACCGAGATGGGGATTCGGGTGCGTTTAAGTAAAGTTTTAAATTAAAAGAATTAATACCAAGAGAAGGAGTATCATGTACTTTGATGCTCCTTTTTTTGTTAATTATTCTAATAAATTCATTCAAATTCTTTCCAATGTTTGCAAAATTGGAGAGAATTGGATAAATTTGCAGACGAAATTAATATGTTTTAGTTATGGCAATAGAGAAAGCTCCATCTATATCGCAAGAGGATTTGTTGTCTGCAATGCTCTTGACTCCCAATGACAAAGTGCAGGAAGTGGTAAATAAAGTCAATGAAACTTTTGAATATTGGGATACAATTAAATATAAGAGGTGTCCTGAAGGATGCACTCCCCAGCAATTATGGACATACGTGAAAGCGGCTCGTGTCAAAAGCATGATGTCTGTATGGGGAAAGTATGGTATTACACTAACGCTGACCAATCAAATGCAACGTATGTGTCATGAGATAGATATGAATTGGGGTGGCTCTTGGGGCACAGATTCGATTATTGGGGATGAGAACAAGGAACAGTATCTTGTTGGTTCATTGATGGAAGAGGCTATTTATTCAAGCCAGATGGAGGGGGCGGCTACTACCCGAAAGGTTGCCAAGGAGATGTTGCGTAAGAAAATGACGCCTAAGGACAAATCGCAGCAGATGATAGCAAACAATTATCAGACAATACAATTTATAGTATCTCATAAAGATGCCCTATTGACTCCAGAATTGCTATTGCAGATACATCAGTTGATGACAGAACATACGATGCAGAATCCTCAAGAGGCAGGTTGTTTCAGAAGTAATAACGATGTGGTGGTGGAAAATGGTATTACGCATGAGACGGTTCATATACCACCCACCTATGAAGAGATTCCTAACTTCGTGGAAGACTTGTGTCGCTTTTTCAATGAGCAGGATGCACCGCAGTTTATTCATCCTATCATCCGTGGCATCATCATTCATTTTATGGTGGCATACGTTCATCCTTTTGCTGATGGCAATGGTCGTACCGCACGTGCCTTGTTTTATTGGTACATGCTGAAACAAGGGTATTGGCTCACTGAGTATCTTTCCATTTCGAGGGTTATTGCCAAGTCGAAGAAATCGTACGAGAAAGCATTTCTTTATACGGAGGCGGATGGCATGGACATGGGGTATTTTGTGGCTTATAACATGAGGGTACTCCAACAGTCGTTTAAGCAGTTGCAAGATTATATCAAGCGTAAACAGGAAGAGAAGCGAGCTGCCAACTCTTTTTTGCGCATTGGTAACATTAATGCTCGTCAAGCTCAAATCATCAAGATGTTTGCCGATGATTCCAATTTGGTGGTTACGATTGCTGATTTGCAAGCTAAGTTTTTGGTAAGCCCTACTACAGCAAAAGCCGATGTCGTCGGTTTGATGAATATGGGACTTTTATCAGAAATCTCCTTCAATAAGGTTAAAAAAGGCTATATAAAGGGGGAGCAATTTGATGAAATAACAAAATCTTAAAATCCCTCCAATCCTTTCCAATTTTGCAAACATTGGAAAGAATTGGAGGAATTTTGTACTTTTGTAAAGCCGCATTTTACAAAAATCGCAAAAATGCAAAGTACGACTTTATAAAATGGAGTATAATGGGCGTACCTGCATAGTTCCGTGGATGAGGTTATCCAAAGATGCTGCATAGCCTATACATAAAGAATTTGGCTCAGGAGGGGTTGTCTTATCCACGGACAATCTCCCCTGAGCCTCTAAAAAGGGGGAATTACAGTTCTATCGGAACCACTACTTTGATGCAGAAGTTGCGCCCCATGTTGTAAACGCCCCTTCTGCCTGTTACCTTGTTTTCCGCCAGATACTTCAGACGGCTCAGGTGGTTCTGGTAAACACGGTTGGTAATATTCTCGCCCGAAAGATAGAGCGAGAGAAGGCGTTTGCCGTGAAGCTTCACGTCGGTACCGGCATACATATTTAATAAGGTGTAGGATGGTGTGGCGGTCTCCGTATCGTTGGCTGCGAAATAATGGTTCTGGCGAAGATTGCAATCCATCTGTAGCTTGACGAAGAGATGGTCGAAAGTCTTGCCGTCGCAGACAAACTCATACCTTACATCCGAAACCCAGCGAGGGGCTGGGGTGAATGGTAGATACTTAGATTCGGATGGCTGATGCAACTGCACGGAGTTGACATACGAGAAAGTATTGCTGAAGTGCAGACGCTCTACAGGGTGGATGTCGATGCTCGCCTCACCACCCAGAATGCGGGCGTCGCCCGAAGTAAACTGATAGGCTGGCGTATCGTCGATGAGGACAGGCTGATTGTTCTCATCTGCCAACTTCTCGCTATAGATGTAATGGTTGATGCGATTGGCAAACAGCGAGAGCTCTGCCGAAATGATAGGCGAAGAATAATCCAGACCAAGGTCGAATTGCCAGCTGTTTTCCGGCTTCAGACTGATATTTCCCAATTCGTATCGCTGGGTTCCCTCGTGCACACCATTCGATGCTAATTCGCTGATGTTCGGAGCACGGAATCCTTTTGCCAGGTTCAGCTTCAGATTGAAATCGGGCAGGATTTCATAAGCCAATCCGATGCTTCCGGTTACTCCCTCAAAGCTTCGCTTAAAGGCTTGGAAGCGGAAAGAATCATTCGATTCAGCATCATCCTCTTCTCTCAAAGCCTCGCTGTGCAGGTGGCGTTGATCGTATCTGATGCCGCCGCTCAGGTTCAGTTTGCCTTATCTCCTTGCTCACCGTGGCAAATACACCATAATCGAAGAGATGATAGGCTGGAATCAGAAATTCAGAACCTTTATTAATCGACTGCTGCCACATGCCGTTGACACCTGTTGAGAATTTCCAGCCATTCATTTCCGGCGAGAGATAATGCAGGTCGTAATTCAAGGTATGGAGCATGAAGTCGAGTCCGCATTCCTTCGGATTCTCTTCCTCCTCAAACTCCTGGCGGCGGTTCTGCTGATAACCCAAGAGGAGTTTCAGATTGCCGTCGCCTAGGAACCAGGAATTGTCGAGCACCGCCTTGTAATGGTGAATCTGCTGATAAGGCATCGGTTTGCCATAAGTCTTGGCATCGTAGCCATCTGGAATTTCCAGTTCGCCCGTTTTCTCATCTCTTTCTCCCTCTACGATGCCCGGAGTGAGATGATAATAATCGAGTGTGAGATGCGAATGTCCCTGGCGATAATTCCAGCCGAGGAGCTGTGAGAAAGCCTGTTCTCTGAGTGAAGAACCGAAGACGTAACCATCGTATTTGTTCTTGTAGGCATGTGCCATTTTCCCACTATATCGGGTATTCCAGACAAATCCGCCCTGGTTGCCGGCAAAGTTGAGCGAATAATCGAAAAGTCCGTTGTTGGTTTGGTAACCCGTTGAGAAATTCGCTCTCATGTCGCCCATGGCAAGGTTAGGAGCGGAATGGAAGATAAGGACGCCAGCCATCGCATCCGAGCCATACATAAGACTTGCAGGACCTTTCAGGATCTCTACGGAATGAACCGAAGCCGGGTCGATTTCTATTCCGTGCTCGTCGCCCCATTGCTGTCCTTCCTGTCTGACTCCATCATTCACTACGACCACACGGTTAAATCCCAATCCACGTATCACGGGCTTTGAGATTCCGCTTCCTGTGGTAATCTGCGAAACGCCTGGCTGATGAGCGATGGCGTCGATGATGTTGGTAGAAGGCTGCATTTCGAGCTGGCGGGCAGAAACGAAAGAGATGGGTGCTGGCGACTGCTTGAGCTTCTGGCTGCCAGTCAATCCCGTAACCACCACTTCGTTCAGTTTCACGCTCGATTCCGTCAGAGGCTGGTGCTTGACTGAATCGCTGGTTTCCATACCATAAATGCTTGACTTTTCCTTGTTATTATCTGCTCCGTTTATAGCCATAGCAGGGGCTGTTGCCGACGAGCATAGGCTCATCAGCAATATTGATTTCAATATTGTTCTCATTATGTTATTAATTACCTTATTATGTTAATTTTCAATTATTTATAAAAACTGATAATAAGGTGGAGCACGGGTAGATTTTACCCCCTTCGCCCTGCACAGGCAAGGAGAGCAGAAGGCACGGCGAGGGGAAAGATGGAGCACGATGATGGCAACCCATACTACGATGGATGGAGCCAGATAAGGTGTGCTTTGCAATTGGCAGAGCACACAGTCGTGCATGGTATTCTGCAGGGCTATCAGATGGCCGTCATGATGAACATGATGGGCGCAATCTGCACAATAGAAATCTGCATGAGTTCCCTGCGCTTCACCATGATGGTGAAACGTAATGGTTAGGAGCATCGGCAGGTAAACCAATAGCAGCAACCAGGAAATTCTGATTCTCTTATGCGTTATCCGCTGCATTTAACAATATTTATTTTCTGCAATTATCTACAGTCTTCTGATTTTTCCGTTTGCAAAGTTAATCATTTCTTCCTAAAATGCTGCAATTCCCAATTATTTTTGTATTTTTGCAACAAAATTTTTAAAATAGGCGTACCCGATTCCAGGGGGATGTTGTATTATGAACAAAGTAGAATCATAAAAACAAGAAAAAATGATGAAAAGAACGACTTCCCTTTTACTGTGTCTTGTCTTGAGCATTTCCCTATTTGCTCAAAGCAGAGGTGTGACCTTTCAGGTGCATAACGAAACGCTTACTTCCGTGTTGAAGAAGATTGAAAAGGCGGGCGAGAAGAATATCCTCTTTGCCTATCAGGCTACCGACCCATATCACGTAACCGCCAATATCCAGGCTAAGCGACAGAAGGAAGCCCTGGAGATGGTGCTGCAGGGGAAACCTTTCTCCTTTGTAGAGCACAATACCTATTTTGCCGTGCAATACACGGGCAAGACGACCCGGGTGGAACAGATCAAGGGCAGGGTAGTGGATGAGCACCAGAAGCCTCTGCCTTTTGCCAACGTGGTGTTGATTTCCTCCGTCAGCAAGGCTTATGTGGCAGGTTGCGTAACGGCAGAGGATGGAAGCTTCGTGCTTCCTTATGCCGATAAGGATGTGATGCTGAAGGTTTCGTTTGTGGGCTATAAGTCGCAGACCCTGGCCTGCAAGCCTACCATGCACATCGGTCTGCATCCCGACACCCAGCAACTGAAGGCGGTAACCATCAAGAGTACCCGCCCCAATGTGGTGTACAAGGACGGTGCCTTCACCACCTTGGTATCAGGTACCATCCTGGGCGAACTGGGCTCTGCCGAAGATATGATCAGCCAGTTGCCATTCGTTTCGGGCGAAGCGGGAAGTTGGGAAATTATCGGTCGTGGAGCGCCCGAGATTTATCTCAACGGTAGGAAACTGGAGAATCTGAACGAACTCAAGCGATTGAGCGCCAAGGATATTCTGAAGGCAGAAATCGTTACCGTTCCCGGAGCGCAGTATAGTTCCAAGACCAATGCTGTAATCCGTCTGCGTGCCGTTCGCAAGCGCGGACAGGGCTTGAGCGGAAGCCTTTATTCTGAATATATGCAGGGCCGTTATTCGCCTCATGGCTATGAGGATGTGCAGTTGAACTACCGCACGGGCGGACTCGATATCTTCGGCGAAGTGGGAGCGGGATTGGATCGCTCGCACACCACCGCCCATTCCGAAACCCAGCTCCATACCACCAGCGACTGGGAATTCAACAGCCGTAGAACCACGAAAACCCTTGGTGGAGAGATTCTTATGAACGCGGGTTTCAACTATGAGATTTCCGAGAAGCAATCGCTGGGTATGCGCTATGAAACAACCAATATTATAGGCAACAACTACACCCACAGCTGGGGAGCTACCGATGTGTGGGAGAATGGTAAACTGACGGAAAGCATGGGCGTAGATCTATTTTCGAAAAGCAAGCCCCATTGGTCGCATAGCGTGAACGCCTATTATAATGGCGATTTCGGCAAATGGAACATCAATTTCAATGGCGACTTCTATAATAAGGTGAGCCAGAGCACCCAGACGGCGATAAACGACGGACAGCTGGATGCGGAATCAGAGAGCAAGGTGAGGAGTAATCTCTATGCTGCCAAGCTGGTGGTGTCGGGACCATTGTGGAAGGGTAGGCTTTCCTTCGGAACGGAAGAGATGTTTACCAACCGCCGCAACGACTTCACCCAGAGCGGCTTTTCTGCCGATGCCTTCAACCACATCCGCCAGTCTATCTATGCCGGATTCCTGCAGTATTATCTGAACATAGGGCGCATGAATTATGGAGCCGGTTTGCGATACGAATACCAGAAAACCGATTATTACGAGAAGGATGTGCTGCAGGCAGAACAGAGTCCCAGCTACAGGAATTGGATTCCCTTCCTATCCGTCGGTTACAGCAAGGATAATCTGAATCTTGCCTTCTCCTATCGTCTGAACAAGTACAGTCCTATCTACGTCATGCTTCAGAGCAGCATCGACTACGAAAGCAAGTACGAGTACAAGTCGGGCGACCCTCATCTCAAACCTCAGAAGCAGCACAGTTTCAACCTATCGGGCAATTACAAGTGGCTGTCGTTTATGGCTTACTACAACTATGTACTTGATATGTACATGACCTGGTACAAGCCTTACGATGAGGTGAATCATCCGAGTGTGCTTTTGCAGACGATGGCTTCGGTGCCTCATTCCTACCATTGTGGAGCCAATATCCGTGTGGCGCCTTCGTTTGGAATCTGGTATCCTAACCTCACGGCGAGTGTCTTCTACTATCATGATAATGTAGATCATCTCAATATCCCCGAGTTTGGCAAAAACCAGCCTCAGTTTACATTCAGCATGAACAACAATCTGAGGCTGCCCAACCGGTGGTTCATGAATCTTTCGGGCAATGTCAGCACGAGGGCGGAGATGGGAAGCGGAAGGAGGAAATGTACGGGCAACATGCAGTTCCGGGTTTCCAAGAACTTCCTGAAGAATGATGCCCTCAAGGTGATGTTTGTAGTGCAAGACCTCTTGCATACAGGATATTATTATTTCGAGGCAAACGGCACGCAGTCGCATCGCACGTTAACCCGATATGCAGATAATCAGAAAATTCTTATGAATGTGAGATACACATTCAATGCAACAAGAAATAAATATAAAGGTAGTGGCGCAGGACAGAGCGAAAGACAACGACTTTAAGCAGCTATTCCTGGAAATGTATCCTCGATTGGTGCGTTATGCCGTGTCTCTTTTGGGAGACGGCAACGAGGCCCGTGACATTGTGGGAGATGTTTTCGAGAAGGCGTGGAACCAATTCTCCTCCTTGCAGATGGAAACAAGGAGGAGCTGGCTCTACGCATCGGTGAGAAATGCCTGTCTTAACTGGCTCAAGCACCAGCAGGTGGAACAGACCAACGTGGAGGCGCTGATAGAGGCCACCCGGTATGATATGAGTACCCGGTATGAGGAGCACGAGCGCCTGCTGCAACAGGCGGAGCAGATAGCGAGGGAGCTGAAGGAACCCACCTGTACGATTCTCCGCCTCTGCTATTTCGAGCATCTCACCTATCAGCAGGCAGCCGACAGGCTGGGCATCAGTCCCAACACCGTGAAGAAGCATATTTCCAAGGCACTCGCCATCTTGCGCGAGCGAATGAAGCATACAAACATAGAGAATTAGGAGGAAAAATCATGAATAAGGATAAGAATCAAGATCAAAAACTGGATTATAGAATGGATTCTGTATCAGAAAATGTTTCTGAGAATGCTTCTGAGAAAGTTTCAGAAAATGCTTCTGATGCCCGGCTTTCCCGGATATTCGGGGAAGCCCTGGGCGATGAGCCTTCGATGGAAGAAACGCTGGCGGCTTGGGAAGCTTTCGAGAAGAAGCATATTTCTTCAGGGAAGGAACATCTACAGAAGGCAGAAGATGAATTGTCTGGGAAAAAGATAGAGAATGAAATCGGAGGAGAATCTTCATCCAGAAAGATTTCCAAAGCCCGAATCCTGGCTTGGATTACTGCCTCAGTTGCAGTAGCGGCAAGCCTCTTCCTTTTTATTTTCCGTTCATCCCAGGAGATTTCTCAGCCTACGGAGTTCTCCATGGAACTTTTCTCGGAGGTCACTTCTCCCAAGCAGGTGGAGCAGACCCTGAGCGATGGCTATTGCGTGGTTTCTACCCCGGCAGCAACCACCACATTGGTAACGCTGAGCGATGGTACCAAGGTGATGCTCAACGCCAATTCTACGCTCGAATATCCTGCATCTTTCGATGATGCAGAAGTCCGGGAAGTCCGTCTGAAGGGCGAGGCTCATTTCGAAGTAACCAAGAATCCTCATCGGCCTTTCGTGGTAAAGGCAGGAGAGATGCAGACGCAGGTGTTAGGTACCGTATTCGATGTGAAAGCCTATCGCAAGGATGCCCCAAAGGTAACCCTGATGCAGGGCAAGGTGAAGGTGAGCAATGCCGATACGGAAGTGGAAATGCGCCCAGGTCAGACTGCCACGCTTCAGGCGGATAAGATTGTGGTGTCTAAGGCTTCCCCTTCAGCCTCCGACTGGCTGGAAGGCGATTTCGATATGGATCAGGTTACGCTGGCAGAAGCGATGAGCGACATCGGAGCCTGGTACAACAAGACCGTAGTCTTCCAATCCCAGGCGAATATGGATAAGCTCATCCACTTCCGCTTCTCCCGCAGGGCAAGCCTGCAGGAAATCATCACGGCGCTGAACGAGATGGGTGTGGCAAAAGTCAGAATAGAAAAGGGCAAGATCATGGTGCTTTGAGCCATGGTCTTGCCCCTTTTCCTATTCCATCAAAATCGATTCCTGCAATCGGCTGCAAATGTAGAAAGTTTCCTTCTAAAAAGGAAAGAAATCGGCAATTATTTCCTTTTGAAAAGGAAAGTTTGTTCTTTCTTTATCCCAATCTTGTATTTTTAATTCAAGTTTCGCATTTCTGAGGGAACATTTGTAATTTTGCTCATGGCTTTGAGCTTTGAGTAATATTAAAAAACTATGGAATATCCGCCGAATTACGTCACTTTATTTGTGCCCTGATCCGGCTCAGACTTGCCTGTGTTATGCCTAAATAGGTAGCAATGTTTCCCAACGGCAACCGTTGCAACAACTCGGGTTCTTTCTCTAACAACTCTTTGTACCGTTCCGAAGCAATGGCGGACAACATGGAAATCAGCCGTTCCTCGGTGGCAAGCAATTCCATCTCCGCATAACGCCGACCCCAATTGGCAATATGCAAGTCTTCCGTAAACAATTCTTTCAGCTTTTTCTTCTTCAATACGTATAAGACAGAATCTTCCATCAGCTCCATCGTCTCATATCCCGGCTCATCGTTCACGTATCCTTTCATGGAAACAAGGGTCGCTCCTTCCTTGCCAACCCAAAAGGTGATTTCTTTCCCGTCCACCGAAGTGTAAGCGCGGACAATGCCGTTCTTGATAAAAAAGATATCCTTTTCTATCTTGCCGTTTTCCAACACGCGGAATCCTTTGGGGTACGAAACCTCACTCAGGCATTGCCGCAATCTATCCAAAGACGCATCCGGCATGGCATATCTTTGATTGATGATTTCCTTTATATCCATAACTCATTGTTGTATTTGGTGTGCAAAATTATAAAATTGCACATAAAAACGGAAATGAACGGCTGTTTTTTTGCAAATGTAAAATCAGTTTTTACCAAATGAAAAAAGCAATTAGAGATTATTTACTTACTTTTGCACCTGAATTTAATAAATCATAGTTATGAATTGGATAATCTTATTATTGGCAGGATTGTTTGAGGTGAGCCTTACATTCTGCTTGGGTAAAGCGAGAGCTGCGTCAGGACTTGTTTTTTATCTGTGGGGTAGCGGCTTCTTGGCTTCCACAGTATTGAGCATGACCCTGCTTGCCAAGGCGGTTCAGACTTTACCTTTGGGAACGGCATACGCCATTTGGACGGGTATCGGGGCGGTCGGCACGGTCTTGATAGGGATATTCGTCTTCAAGGAGCCGGCCTCTCCCATCCGTCTTTTCTTTCTGTTCACGCTTATTGCTTCCCTGATTGGATTGAAAATCGTGTCATATTGAAAGGAGGCAGAAGATGAAGTATGAATTGAGGGAGAACCAAGGCATTTCGGCGCCTCTGCTGGCGCTGATGGCAGTCGCTACCGGGCTTTCCGTTGCCAACTGCTATTATAACCAGCCTCTGTTGGGCAGCATGGCTAAGGATTTCGCGGTAAGCGATTTTTCTGCCAGCATGGTGGCGACATTGACCCAGATAGGCTATGTGGCAGGGCTTGTATTGGTCATTCCGCTTGGCGACCTGGTTTCACGAAAGAGACTGATATTGACCAATTACATCGTTTCTTCGTGCGCCTTGCTTGCCATAGCACTCGCCCCGAACATCTACTGGGTGTGGGGCGCATCCTTGCTTGCCGGGGCATCTTCGGTCATGCCGCAGTTCTTCATTCCGTTGGTGTCGTATAATTCAGCTCCGGACCACAAGGTGCGCAACGTGGGGATTATACAGTCCTGTTTGCTCATAGGCATTCTTGGGTCACGGGTATTCAGTGGTTTTCTCGCCGATATATGGGGATGGCGTTCTGTCTATTTTGTGGCTTGCGTGTTTATGCTTGGGTGTTTTCTGATGATTCACAAAATGCTGCCCGTGTTGCCTGCCCGTTCACGAGAAAGTTATGCAGGGCTGTGGAAATCCTTGTTGCGCCTACTTTCCAAATACCCGTACTTGCGTATCGCATCGTTGAGGGCGGCATTGGCTTATGGCTCGTTCTTTGCCTTGTGGAGTTGCCTTGCTTTCCGAATGAAGCAAGAGCCTTTCTTTGCAAGCGACGATATTATCGGAGCACTCGGTTTGTGCGGATTGGCAGGTGCATCCACGGTGGTTTTCATCAGCGGATATATCCAAAAGTATGGCGCAAGATTCTTCTCTATTGTCGGAGGATGCGTCATCCTGTTTGCATGGTTGTTGGCATTTTGGGGAAATGACAGTTACTTGTGGATGATAATCGCCATCCTCTTGATTGATGCCGGAATGCAAAGCGTCCATCTGTCAAATCAGACCAGTGTGGTCGCTCTTGACGCATCCGCCATCAACCGGGTCAATACCGTTTATATGACCATTTACTTCTTGGGAGGTTCTACCGGTACATTTGTTTCAGGTCTATTCTGGCAACATTATGGATGGACGGGTGTGGTAGGGGTAGGAGTTGCCTTTACCGCAGCTTCCTTGCTTGTTAATTGCTTCAACTCAAAAACGGCATAAGGGTGGATGCCAAATATTCTTTCAGCTTGAATATAGTAATGCAGACTATATGGTGCCAAAAGATGGTTTTATCATCCGTCCAATCAAGAAGATGGATAATGCTTAAATGCAAATGCAGAAATCTCGAACTATGCTGCTACGCATAACATCACGGATTGGGTTGTGGAGTGAGAAATGCCTTCTAGAGAAGAGGGGATTTTCTCGGGGCTGCGTTCCGGTTGTTCCAATTGTTCCAATTAATTTTGAGTGGGTTTATATCTTTTGCTTGTCCTTTTTCTTTGCTTCTTTATATTATATAACTTATTAATTATTTATATATATAATATATATAAATATATATAAAATAGGGGTAGGTGGGATATGCTAAAAAAATAATTGGAACAACTGGAACTGGAACGCTTCCTCTTTTTCTAGAAGGCTTATTATCAGATAGTTAATACAAAAAAGTGGCATTCCAATTAATTGGAAGCAGTCTCAGTGTCTCAGTGTCTCAGTTAAAAAATAAGGGGGTATCATTTTCCCCTTTTTCTCTTTCTTTTCCTTTATCCCTTTTGTAACTTGATGATTATTAAACAATTATATATAAATATATAATATATATAAGAATAAAAGAAGAAGAGGGGGTACTTGAAAAACAACTGAGACAACTGAGACTGAGATTTTTGATGCCTTTAACTGAAATTAAAAACAATCCTAACTCCCTATCAAGCAGATGTTTATGTGGATGGTATTCGTGCGTCTAAGTTTGTCACCATCTTCTCGTAATCAGAAAAAAGAAAATATTTCTTCCAAAAAAGGGGCGTTTTTCGGGATTTTATTCGTATTTTTGCCCTGTCGTTTGATACGATTTCAACAATAAACAATTCAAAACCTAAAAAATCAATTGGATATGAACATATTGAAAAAGCTATTTGGTGGGCAAAAAACTACTGAAGAAGTGAGAGAAACGAAGGAAAAAGACTTCGACATGGTGAAATATGATGGTGTGCGTGCTCTCAGAATGCACCAATTCGACCTTGCTGCCAAGTTTCTGGAACAAGCTCTGCAGCTGAATGCAGATGATTTGGAATGCCGCGACTATCTTTCGCAGGCTTATATCTCGATGGGCAACTTGCAGCAGGCTTACGCCCAGTTGCAGAAAATCTCGGAGGCACAGTCTGATAACATTGCAGTATTGCTGCGCATGGCAGATGTGGCGTATATGATGGAGGATTATATCGCCATGACGGATGTGTGCGACAAGGCTCTGCAGCTGGATGCTGAGAATGTAGAGACGTATTTCTTCTATGCCAGAGCCTGCAGAGGGCTGGGTGATGCAACCCGTGCCGTGTCGATGCTGACTGAGGCGATAGGCAAGCGTGATGATTTCTATGCCGCCCGATTGCTTCGTGGCAGCATCCTGTTGGATCAGGCTCAGCTTTCCGAGGCAGAACTCGATGCAACTTTCCTCTATGAGCATATTCCGGGCAACGAGGATGTGCTGTTACTGAAGGCTCGTGTAGAGAAGGCGCAGGGAAAGATGGAGGAGGCTGAACAGACCTACGGTAAGGTGATGGATGTAAATCCTTTCTCTATTGATGCGTATCGTGAGCGCAGCGAGGTTCGCAGAAGTCTGGGTGATAGTGCCGGTGCTGCCGAGGATGAGGCTGCTGCCAAGGAAATGGGTGCCGAAATTCCGGAACCATCAGAGGGAATAGAGCAGAAAATCAAGGAAAAAATGCAGCAGATGGACCCCTACAAGGTTTTCCATAACGAATAAAAACTGAATAATAGAATTTCATCTTTCTAACTGGAAAAAAATATTTTCCCAGTTAGAAAGATTATTTTTTATAACTACAAGTCGTCGTTTTATCTGATACCATTATCTCTATCGCTATTGTTCAGCTTACGGCTGCCTGTATGGTATTTGCGGCCATGACTGAAGTTGAAGCTGGCAGCAAAGACAAGCATGTTGCCCTGGTCAGCAAGGCGTACCTTGTTCTTCTGCTGCACATACTTGTTGAAAAGTTCATCCTTATACACGCAGCCATGAGGATAGAATACGAATAATCCGAGAACGCCAAACTGCCAGTTCTTATAACTGTAGGTTACGGCAAGATTGGAGGTTGGCTCTCCGCCGTTTGTCTTTTCTCCCCAAAAACTCTTTTCCACCTTATAGGCACCATAGCCAATGTTCCAATTGCCCGTCATGTACCGAATTTCTGCTCCATAACTGAAGTAATTGAACTCGTGGGAATAATCCAAACCCTTTGTCTTGACATTCTGATACTCGCACATAAGGTTCAAATCCAGATGATCCTTGATGAGGTGAACTTCAGGAGTCAACAGCAGGTGCTTGTAATTATGACTCTTCTGATTCTTAGGTTTGCTCACAAAGAGATAAGAGCCATCCTCCCGCTTTTCGGGCAAGATAGAAGTAGCTATAGGCTTGTCGTAATACGTCCAGTTTCCCTCCAGGTACACAGACATCAGCGGAATGTTCCAGGAAGCCGACAAGGTATTGTTGTAGCCGGTAAATGGCTTCAGACCGCTATTGCCGTCACGCGCCTCAAAGCTGTTGGAATATTGGCGCAACTCGCTCAAGTCGGAAAGGCTTGGGATGTCTGACGTGATTTTGCTGCTCCATTTAAAACTCAGACGGTCGCTAGCCTTTGCCTGTAAAGTTACCTGTGGTCGAAACAGCCATTTGCTGTATCCGTTCTCCCCCTGATGGATGGAAGACCTGGTTGCGCCAACTCCCACCTGATAACTGAACCACTTCTGTTGTCCCTGTAGCTGGGTGAAAAGATAGAGATTGCTGTACTTCAATTCCGTATCAGCATTACTGCTTCCCACATAGATGTTATCTGTGTGGCTGATATTATATTGTCCACCTACCGATAAAGCCATCTGTTTCCAGTTCTTGCTGTATGTTCCTTCACCAATAAGAGATCGCTTTCTACCAGTTGCATCATAACTGTAATCGGTCAGCGGAGCGTTCTTTACAGATTCATCCGGCGATTTGTTGAACGTATATTCCCTCATACGATACTGGTAATCTGTGCCGATGTAAGTACCCACCAGGTTCAGAGCCAGGTTCTGGTCATGGGGCATGTTGAGCGAATAATAAATGTCCAGAGATGGAATCTGCTCCAGCATTTTTCTGTTGTTTTGCAGATATTGATTTGCCTTGCCGCTTTCTTGATAAAGCTGGTTCATGCCTCTCACAGGACTGTTGTGATTGTAGAAATTCAACCGTACATTCAATGTATATTTGTCTGGCTCACTAAGATTATAACCCAACTGTACATTATTGGTGGTGTATAGGAACGGAGAATCATAACCTAAATAATTGCGATGTAGAGTTTCTCCTGTGGGCAGATGATAAGTACCGAGACTCTCATAGCTTCGTTCCTCTACCGAGCGATAGGAGAAACTGTAGTTGATGCTGAATTCCGATTTCTTCACATTGTATTTGAAATAACCGTCGCTATTATTGAAACCTGCCTTGGTGCCTTGCATCGTAGAAACTCCACCCACATAACCGGCATAACGTCGGCGGACCTGGTAGTTGATGACTGCATCCAGATTGCTGTCTCCATATTTGAGTCCTGGAACATTGATGAATTCCACCTTTGTAACTTCATCCGGCTGCAAAGCCAATACATCTTGCATGCTAGCCTTGACATCGTTGATGCGCATTTGCACATCTCCGCCCTTTAATGACTGAACTTTGCGTTCTGCTCGATTTACGATAATGGTAGGCAAAGACAAGTTGTCCAACAGATCATAACCATTGGAAGCCGTTTTCACCTGCTCTTTTGTAGGGAAGATGATTTGTCTATCTACTTTTTCTACAACCCTTGCGGCTTCAACGGTCACACCTTTCAACAAGTATGAATTCGCCTGCATCCTCACATTTCCGATGCGGGCAATAGGTACCAGCTTGCAAATCGTCTTGTAGCCTACGAACGAAACCTTCATGAGGGCCTGTTTCTGCTGGCAGGGGATGACGAAATCGCCATTGGCGTTGCTCACGCCTCCACAGAGAAAGGAGGAATCCTTCGGGTTGAGCAGCTGGATATTGGCGAATTCTACAGGAAGATTGTGATTGTCTATCAGTCTGCCTATCAGCTTGCGCTCGCTCTTGCGTATGCATTCTACCGTGATGAGGCTGTCGCCCACGGTCATCTGCATCGGATAGAAACCGATTACCTTGCGGATAGCATCGGGAATATTGGCTGTCTTCACGTTCTGGGTTACTGTGAAATCCTCCAGTTCGTTGTAGATGAAACTGATTTTATAGCGCTTGGAAGCCTTGTCGAGGTCGATGAGTACGTCCGACATGCTGCGGTCGTGATAGTTGCGCTGGATGTGCTGTGCGCTCATCGCCAGGGCGAACGTGCACAGCAGGAATATGATGGCTGAAAATCTTCTCATAATGATGTTGCTTTTTATTTGTTATTTTACAATCAGCTCGTTTTGTTGCAATTCGATGTTTACATTCTCGAATTGGTTCAGTTCTTTTACGATGTTCTCGATGCTCGAATGACTGTTCCATTCGTAATAGAGGCGGAGGGTCTTGTCCTCGTTATTCTCAAACTTCACTTGTAAATCATAATAAGAAGCAATCTCTGAAATCATCTGCTCGAAAGCCACATTCTCGAAAGTCTTGTGAATGGCTGGCTTTTCTGGTTTCGGATGAGTCAGGGAATCCTTTCCTGCTACCTGCTTAACGGAATCTGATTTTATGGCTTCCGGATGAGTATCAGCCGTTACCTGGGTTGGTTCCTGGCTGCGCTTGATGTAAGTATGGATTGCGGCAAAGGCAATACCCGAAATCAAGACAAAACCGGCGATGGATGCTGCCAGCTTGCGCCAGGAAGTTATAGGATGAGTTGCTTTTTCCTGAAGTTGATGCTCCTGGCTGAATTTCTCCCATTCCTCATCTACATTAATAATAGGAGAGGGGCTTTCAAGTGCAGAATCCACTTCCACCATCGTCTGATAGAGTTTTCGGCATTCCTCATCCTGCAATATTTCACGAATCTCCTCATCAGAATACTTCTCCTGATGGTCGATGATATCCAGTATTTTTTCAAACTTGTCCATAATAAATCTGCTAAGGGTTAAACTTTTGCTTTAATTTTCTGATGCCTTGCGCCAGATGCTTATAAACTGCCACTTCGCTGATGCCCAATTCCGTAGCAATCTCCCGATATTTCAGTTTCTGCCGAAAACGGAGATTGAGTACCTTGCGGGTTTGTGGCGTGAGTTCAGCATCCATATAAGCCAGAATTGCCTCGTACTTTTCGGTCTCCCTGTCTATTTCGGCAATCATCGCTTCCAGGGGAGCTATCGAAGGCGAAGTATCGGCTTTCAGAAGATGATGAACCCGGTCTTTCATCTTCTGTCGGCTCAACAGGTTGAGGCATTTATGGCGCACACACACCAGAAGATAGCTCCCGGCGTTGGCGGAAGGCAGGGACGGTTCGCTGGCTATTGTCTCGTTATCAAGCCCCAGTTGAGTCTTTCCGTCGAGTACATCGGTAAAGACTTCGCTCACCACATCCTTGCTGGCTGCATCATCCTTCAGAAGTACCCTGGCCAATTGGTACATCCTCAGATAATGCTGCCGGAAGAGTTGTTCTATCGTTTCTTTGTTTATTTGCATTACTTTATTTCTTTTCTTTTGCCTATATTACAATCGAATTTTCATTTTCCTAACCCTTAGCAGAATATTTTTTAATGCAAATTTTTAAATAAATGAGAGCTTGGTTGTGCGGATTGCAAATCCGCAAGAAGTAGGTCGAACCTTTTTTGACTCCGGATTGCAAATCCGGAGGAACGCCTAGCGGACTTGCTCCTTCTTCAGATGCTTATAAAGCCACAGGAAGGCGGGAATGAGGAAGAGATCTGCCATGACCCACGCCACAGGGTCGCCGAAGCAGACACCCGTCCACGCCAGGGCAGGTACCAGCCAGAGACTCACGCCGCATCTCGCTATCATTTCCATCACGCCACTCAGCATCGAGAGATTGCTGTAACCCAAGCCCTGGATGCTGTAGCGCAGGATGGTGAGCAAGCCCAGACATGGATAGAAATAGTTGGCTATGCGCATAAACTGGGCAGCATAAGTCACCACCTCCGCCTCGCCCTTATCCACGAAGAGCATCATCATCTCGTCGGCAAACGGATAGATGAGCAGGAAGGTGAAGCCGAAATAAACCAGCATCATCCTGATGGAAGCCCTTACGCCCTGACCGATTCTATCCAGCTTCCTGGCACCCAGGTTCTGACCGCAATAGGTAGCCATTGCCACTCCGATGTTCTCGAAAACGCAGGTAAAGAGATATTTGATGCGCATAGAGGCAGTAAATGCAGCCACATAAACCGTTCCCAGAGCGTTGTTGGCACTCTGCAGCATGATGAGACCAATGGCAGTAATCGAGAACTGCAGACCCATCGGAACGCCGTTGTTCAGCAGAATGCTTACCTTCTTGTTGTCGAATTTCCTTTCCTCACCCTTCGGAATCAGAATCTGCATTTTCTTTTTGATAAACCAGATACTGAGCAGCACGGAGATTCCCTGAGAAAGCCAGGTGGCAATACCTGCTCCCTCTACGCCCAGTCCCATGCCGAGAATCAGAATGCCATCGAGAATGATGTTGATGACCGAGGCGGTAATGAGGAAATAGAAAGGCTGCTTCGAGTTGCCCATGGCACGGATCTGACCGGAGAGCAGATTGTAGCCGATGGTGAAAGGAATCGCCGCAAACTGCAGCATCAGGAAGATGTAGGCGTCATCGAACACCTCCTTCGGCGTATTCACCAGATGCAGAATCTTTCCGCAGAAGATGCAGGAAAGAAAGGTGATGACCACAGCAAACACCACGGCGATACGGATGCTGTTGCTCACGTAAGCCCGCATCTTGGCGTAATCCCTGGCACCGAAAGCCTGGGCGATAGGGATGGCAAAACCGGCACAGGAGCCGTTGCAGAAGCCCATGATGAGAAACATAATGGAGCTGGATGCGCCAACAGCCGCAAGAGCTCCTACGCCAATCCATCTTCCCACGATGGCAGCATCGATGATGAGATACATCTGCTGAAGGATGTAACCCAAGATAAGTGGAATCGCAAATTTGATGATGGCTCGCATGGGCGAACCTACCGTCATATCATTAGTAGAGCGCATCTCCTATCTTCTGTTTGATTTGTGCCATTTTGTTGCGGCGCTCAATGGAGAACGTATCTCCGTGGGCTTCCACATAATCGAAGAGCATGAACGCCTTGTTCAGCAGTTCATCTCTTGCGGGCTGTCCCACGGTATCCGCCTCGTGGTAGTAGAGTTCGGCAAGCATGTCCATCTTGGAGAGTCGTTTCTCCTCGTCGTCGATTCCTGCCATCGCCTTCATCACATCCTCGATGGTGGCGATGCTGTAGAAGGCGTAGGGACCCACGTATTGATTGTAGAGCTCCTTAATCTTCTCACGTCTCACCTCCACCTCTTTCTTTTCGAGCATTCTTTCGAGTGCCGCCATAAACTCGCGAATCAGTCGCTGTATGTAGTCTCGTTGTAGCATAAAATAGTCTTTATTTTATTCGTTATTTTATTCGTTGTTGTTGATTGCCTCCACATACTCCCACAGTTTCTTGTAGAAAGGATGCTTCGTCATCGTGTCCTTGTTGCCCAGGATGATGAGCTTCATGCGGGCTCTCGTCATCGCCACGTTCATGCGGCGAAGGTCTTTCAGGAAACCAATCTGGCCTTCATCGTTGGAACGCACCAGGGAGATGAGGATCACGTCTCTTTCCTGCCCCTGGAAACCATCCACCGTGTTTACGCTGATGAGGCGGCGGTAAGGCTTGAAGAACTCATACTTCTTGATGAGCTTCTTCAGATACTGCACCTGGGCACGATAAGGCGAAATGATGCCTACGTCGATGCTCTCGCTCAATACCCGCTGCTTGCCTATCTTGGTGAAGTATTCCGCCAGGGTGAGCAGGGTGAGCTCGGCTTCCGCCTTGTTGATACGCCCGAAACTCTCACCCACAAACTGCTCCTTGAAGTTCAAATCAGAATTCTGATTGGCTGCAGATACAGAAGATGCTGTGGATGCAGAATCCTCAGGAGCATCTTCTCCTTCTATCGTTATCTGATTCTCTTCGTTTGAAGTATCAATCCACGTTATCGGATGGTCGTAATCCAATACGCTGCGGTATTTGATCTGTGGCGCACTCTCCACCTTGCCCCCGTAGAACCAGTCGCTGGAGAATCGCATGATTTCATCGTTCATGCGGTACTGAATCTTCAGCAGGGTCACTACCTCAGGCTTGTTTTCGGCAATGCGCTCCATCAGGGTCTTGCCCAGTCCGGCTCTCAAGGCTGCAATACTCTTCACGGTAGGCGGCAGCTGACAATGGTCGCCCGCCAGAATCACCCGACTGGCTCTCTTCATTGGAATCCAGCAGGCGGCTTCCAATGCCTGCGCTGCCTCGTCGATAAACAGGGTGCCGAACTTCATTCCCTCCAGCAACCGGTGGGCAGAACCCACCAGGGTGCAGGCGATGACACGCGCCTCGCCAAAGAGTTCGCTGTTGATGCGGATTTCTATTTCGGCGGCACGACTCTTCAGCCTATCCATCTTCTGATGATAGTTCTCGCTGCCTTTCTTCCTGTTTTTTCTTAATTCTCTGATTGCCTTGCGGATAGCCCAGAGTTGCGGATAGTCGGGATGACTCTCAAAACGGCGCTCGTAGGTGAAGCCCAGCATCTTGTCGTTCACACGGGTAGGGTTTCCGATACGGAGCACGTTAACACCTCTATCCACCAGTTTTTCGGAAATCCAGTCCACCGCCATATTGCTCTGTGCACACACCAGTACCTGACTCTCTCGCATCAGGGTTTCGTTGATGGCTTCCACCAGGGTCGTGGTCTTTCCGGTTCCCGGAGGTCCGTGAACGATTGCCACATCCTTCGCCCAGAGTACCTCATTCACAGCCCTTTCCTGGGTAGGATTGAGCCAAGGGAACTTCATCGGTTCGAAGGAGAATTTGCCTGCCTTCTGATGCGAATAGAATAAATCGCGGAGATAAGCCAGGCGGTTGTTCTTCGCCTTCATCACGCGGTCCAGAGCTTCAAACATCAGTTTGTAGCTGGTTTCATCAAAGGATAGCTGCACGCCGATAGGCTCCGTAGATTGCTGCAAGTCGAGCAATGGGGCAGAGTCGGGCACGGTAATCACCATTCTGTCGCCATCCACATAACTCACGGTTCCCGTAAAAGAAAAATATTTGATACTTTGAACTTTTCTGCCCTGGTTCTCATTTTTCCCCATCTTCTTGACCATAAAGAACATGACGGGGCGACCGAACTCAAAATTGTGCTCGATATCCTGGTCAGAGGTACGGAAGACCTCAATGGCTGTTTGGTTCAGCGAATTATAAAAGCTTTTTCCCACACGGAGCGGGAACCAGGCATCACCTCGTTTCACCTTGCGCTGCATTCCCATCTGTTCGGTGAGCTTGCGGAAGGCTTCCTTCTCGGTGTAATACTCCAGCTGGAGCAGGGTGCGTTGTTGCAATAATGCCTGAATTGGTGAAATCTGTTCCATATAGGATGCAAAGTTACACCAATTCAGGCAAAAATAAGAAGATAATAGGATAAATTATCTAAAATTTATTTCATGATGCGTTCTACGTCCTGGATGGTGCGGTTGAACGGACCATTGTGCTCCAGCTTGATGGTGCACATGGCAGCCGCAAACTTACCAGCCTCGGTAGGAGTGGCACCCTGCAGACGCTTGTAGAGATAACCGGCAGAATAGGTGTCGCCGCATCCGGTAGCATCCACCACCTCGTGAGGCGGATAGGCAGGAATCTCATAGAAGGTATCATCCACATAGACCAGCGAACCCTCGCTGCCCAGCGTGATGATTACCTCGGTAACACCCCACGAATGTATTAGCTTCGCAGCCTCGCGTGGCTCCTTCAGCCCCGTGATGGTCTCCATCTCCGTCTCGTTCACCTTCAGATAGTAAGTGTGCTTCAGCACTTCCAGCTTATCCTTCCAGTCTATCGGATACACCTTCTCGTCTCTCACCTCGCGCAGATAGCCCTGCACGTCGATGGAAACCCTTCCGCTGCGCGAGAGGAATTCTACTACCTCGGGCGAGAAATCATCGCTCAGCAGACTTCCCAGGTGATAGACCTTCGCCTCCACGTGCTCCAGCTGTCTGATGGTGAATGGATCAGCCTTGGCAAGCACACGCTGCTTGCGCTCGTTCTGGTTTTCTCCGTAGATATTCTCGAAGAAGACGGTATTGCGCGATGGATTGAGGGTAACTTCTATGCCCGCCTGGCGCATCTTTTCTACAGGCTCTGTTTCTGTTGGATCCATTGCTGTAATGAGCGAAAAGCTCACATCCTTAGGTAGTTGGTTGATGGCGTAGGCGAAGTAGAACGATGTTCCGCCAGCCATGTAAACAGTTCTGTTTGGGGTAACTATCTTATCTTTGGTTACGTGCCCTATACAACAAATATCTTTCATCTATTTCTATTTTAAACGGGTGCAAAGGTACAAAAAAACTTCGAGTTAGATTTGGTTTTTTACCTTAAATTCAGCTTTTGTTGCAAATATTTAGAAGAAAAGGGCGTTTTTCTTTTGTGATGTTCTTTATTTAATGTACCTTTGCAGCAGAATTTAGTAAACTGAACATTATCTCGAGAAAAGATAGAAACTTATATTATGTGGTTTGATCATTTAATCAACGTGCATTCGGCGGTGCAGGGCATCGTCATTCTTTCATTGATTTGTACCCTAGGTCTTGCCCTGGGCAAGATTCATGTCAAGGGAATCTCCCTCGGCATAGCCTTCGTATTCTTTGTGGGCATCGTGGCGGGCCATCTCGGGCTCTCCATCGACGAGAACATGCTGGAGTTTGCCGAGAGTTTCGGACTCACCATGTTCGTGTATGTGCTGGGTCTCTATGTGGGTCCCAACTTCTTCGGTTCGATGCGCCACGAGGGCATCTCGCTCAATCTCTGGAGCCTGGCTGTCATCGCCGTGGGCACCGTATTCTCGCTTGCCCTGTGCCTGGTGCTGCCCGTGAGCCTGCCCGATATGGTGGGCATTCTCTGCGGCGCCACCACCAATACTCCGGCTCTGGGTGCTGCCCAGCAGGCGCTGCAGCAGCTGGGATTGCCTAGCGGCGGAGCAGCCCTGGGCTGTGCGGTAACCTATCCTCTGGGCGTTGTGGGCGTCATCCTGGCGATGATGTTCCTGCGAAAGCTCTTCGTAAAGCCTGAGGACCTGGAAATCCGACGTGCCGATGAGGATGACCATACATCCATCGGACAGTACGTCATCGTAAACCCGGCTCTCAACGGCAGTACCATCGCCGAAATCTCGATGATGACCCATCGCAAGTTCATCATCTCCCGTGTATGGCGAGGCGAGCAGGTCATCATTCCGGAGGCTGATACCGTGCTCCATACCAACGATAATGTGCTCGTGGTTACCAATAAGGATGAGGCAGCTGCCATGCAGATACTCTTCGGAAAGAAGGTGGATAAGGAGTGGAATAATGATAAGGTGGACTGGAACGCCATCGATGCCAAACTGGAGAGCAGAATCATCGTGATGACCCGTCCGGGACTCAACGGCAAGCGACTGGGAAGCCTGCAGATGCGCAATACCTATGGCGTGAATGTGAGCCGAGTGCTGCGTGGTGATATCCGACTGCTGGCTACCGACGACCTCCGTCTGCAGTATGGCGACCGCCTGACGGTGGTGGGCGACCCTACGAGCATCGACCATGTGGAGCAGTTCCTGGGCAATGCCGTGAAGACGCTCAATGAGCCTAACCTGGGCGCCATCTTCCTGGGTATCATCCTGGGACTCGCCGTGGGAACCATTCCGCTGAATATTCCGGGAATGACGGCTCCCGTACGTCTGGGTATTGCCGGTGGTCCTATCGTAATGGGTATTCTGATAGGTGCGCTGGGCCCTAGAGTGCAGTTCATCTCTTATATGACGCGTAGTGCGGGACTGATGCTCCGCGAGCTGGGTCTTGCCCTGTATCTGGGCTGTCTGGGTCTGTCGGCTGGTGGACAGTTCTTCGAGACGGTGGTTCGTCCCGAGGGTTTGATGTGGGTAGGCATCGGTTTCCTCATCACGGTGGTTCCGGTTATCATAGTGGGCTTCATCATCCTGAAGACCAAGAAGTACGATTTCGGCAGCATCTGCGGCATTCTCTGCGGCAGTATGGCGAATCCGATGGCGCTTACCTATGCCAACGAGACCCTGGATGGCGATACGCCTAGCATCAGCTATGCTACGGTTTATCCGCTCGGCATGTTTATCCGAGTCATCATCGCCCAGGTCATCATCATGTTCTTCGTCTGAAGGGCTTAACTTGAAAAACTTGAATAAAAATAGACAGAAAAAAGGCTGGTTTCATTTAGAAATCAGCCTTTCTCTTTATCGTTATTTTCTTACCCGTCAGGGGATGTTCGAAGGTAATCTCCTCGGCATGTAGATGCAGTCGGGCAGCCTTCTCGTTGCCGTAGAGCGGATCGCCCAGGATGGGAGCATTCAAACCCTCCTGATGGGCACAATGCACACGCAGCTGGTGGGTTCTGCCCGTCTTGGGATAGAGGGCGATGCGGAGATGGGAGCCGTCGATGCGCTCCAGGATTTCATACTCCGTGATGGCCTCCTTGCCCTGAGTATGATTCACTATCTGGCGGGGGCGGTTCAGATAATCGGGCAGCAAGGGAAGGGAAATCTTCTGCTTTTCTGCGGCACTAGAAGACGCTCCTTGTTCTTTCTGCTCTTCTTTCAGCTTCTTTGCTTCTTCCCAAATCTTATCGCAGGCTTCCTGGTCCTTACACCCAATGATGGCAACGTACTTCTTCTGTATCTGATGATTCAGAAACGCTTGCTGCAGGCGATGATAGGCAAAATCGGTCTTGGCAATCAGCAGCACGCCGCTGGTCGCCATGTCCAGCCGGTGAACGATGAGCGGACCGGTAGCCTCAGGATATTTGCTGCGCATCAGCGCATAGACGGACGGCTGGGCAGCGTCTTTCCCCGGTACAGACAGCAAACCTTCGGGCTTATGGATGACCGCAATTTCTCTATCCTCATAAAGTGTTTCCACCTTATTATATATTGATAGGTTGATGGCTTCCGGTTCGAAGGTTGAAGCAGGCAGCATCCAATGCAGTATCGGCTTGCACTTGCCGTTGCAGGCTGGATAGAACTGCAGGTGGTGACGGATTTCCTCCTTCGGGCTTTCTCCCCACCAGAACATAGCCATCTGCAGCGGTTTGTAACCATGCTGGTAGGCATATTGCAGCAGTTTCGGTTCGCAGCACTCGCCGCTTCCGGCTGGCGGCACCATCTTCAGGGCTGCAATCCTGCTCGTAGCTATCGCCGCCTGCGGATACTCCTTCAGGGCTTCATCTCTGAAAATCTCCAGCAGATCCTTGCTTTCTCCCTCCTGGTTCAGCATTCTGAACTGCGAGAAAAGCCATTGCTGCAGGGCATCAGAGAGTTGCTTGCGCAGTTGTTTCAGCCTCAGTATATTCTCCTGATAATCCTCAAATTCCGTTTCCAGGGCTGTCTTTTCCGAGAGCGATTTCTTCAGTCGGCGCAGTTCAGCCTTCATAAACTGGCTTTCCCTGATCATCTCCGCCTCTTCCGCTTCTGATAGGTTTCCTGCCTCTCTGCGGCTGTCACGCTTTGCCTTTGCTTCCTTCATCTTCTCCTGATAGGCGGCGATGGTACGCTTCCGCTCCTCCTGCAGTTGCCGGATCAGGGTTCTGGCTTCCTTCATCCTTTCATCCTTCTCCAGGTGGCTGATGCTCTGGTTGATACGTGAGATTTCCGCCTCGTGGGTCTTGAAGTAGCCGTCGGGCTGCAGATAGTCGAATACGGCAGGCACGAAGTCCTCCCAGTCGCTTCTTCCGCCAATCTGTCCGCTGTAGGCTGCCAGATATCCCCATTTCGGAGCCTCGCTATCGGCAGCTGGGTATCCCCATTTTGGGACATCGGTATCTGTTTTTACATTTTCTACGATGAGCACGCCAAACATTTTGCCGCGCGCAATCTCTTCCTGCCAGTCTTTTCGTCTGGCAAGCATCTCCTGCACTTCCCTGCACGCCTGGATGCAGAGCGGATGCGGTTCGTAATCCAAAGGATTGTTCATCCTTGCAGGAACATTTTCTGAAGTATGATGGAATGGATGGAAAATCATGCTGCAAAGTTACAAAAAAAATGCAGAAGTCTTGGTTTATCCACAGAAAAATCTTACTTTTGCACCATTAAAAGATAAATTAAGATATGCAAACGAAAAATAACAATATATTCTATCATCTGGTAGCCTTCCTGACGGTGGCGATCTGGGGAACCACCTTCGTTTCCACCAAGGTGCTGATGCTGAACGGGCTTTCTCCTGCTCAGATTTTCACCCTGCGTTTCAGCATCGCCTACATGCTGATGCTGGCGTTCAATCATCGCCGTCTCTTTGCCGATTCCTGGCAGGATGAGGCTAAGATGGCGCTGCTGGGCATTACGGGCGGTTCGCTCTATTTCTGCAGCGAGAATGAGGCGATGAACTTTACCACCACCACCAATACCTCGCTCATAGTCTGTTCGTGTCCGCTCTTTGCCACCCTGCTGGTTCGTTTGGTCTATAAGGATTCCAACCGCATCCATATTGTCCAGTTGCTGGGTTCACTTCTGGCATTTGTGGGTATGATCATCGTGGTATTGAACGGCAGGTTTGTGCTTCATCTTTCTCCGGTGGGCGATGCATTGGCGTTTACGGCGTGTATGTGCTGGGCGATTTATTCGCTGCTGATGAAGTCAACCACGGGCGATTACAGCCCTGCATTCATCACCCGCAAGGTGTTTTTCTATGGTGTTCTCACCATCTTGCCTTATTATATTTTCATCCCGGGTTTTCCTCCGCTCGAGGTATTCACCCGTCCGCAGGTATTCGGCAATCTGCTCTTTCTGGGCTGCCTTGCCTCTATGATCTGCTTCCTCACGTGGAACTGGTGCATCTCAAAGCTGGGCACGGTCAAGGCCACCAACTGGGTCTATTTCAACCCGATAACGACGATGATTTTCGCCTCATGGGTGCTTGGCGAGCAGATTACCCCCTATTTCCTTGCTGGTGCCGCCTGCATCCTGATAGGAATGTATGTGGCGGATAAGAAAACGAAAGGGGAGCAGTAAGGAAAAATAGTTCAGAATCATTCCACTCTAAGGTCAAAAGCTTTAGAGCACGATTTAGTATATCACATCCACACGCTTTTGCTGGTGCCCCACTACATTCTTGCCATACTGTTGCTTACATATATAATATGACCTCAGTTCGGGATAAGAAATAGTGCCTAAAAAAGTTGGTAATCTCCGATATTT
>ERZ791617.129-NODE-129-length-59747-cov-10.2168_pt1 | contig 59747 bp, 49 predicted proteins | sample MGYA00510272_ERZ791617 | MGnify/ENA primary metagenome ERZ791617 (study PRJEB30046, sample SAMN00715200) | human gut metagenome | study: EMG produced TPA metagenomics assembly of the A metagenome-wide association study of gut microbiota in type 2...
CAGCATAAATTGAAAATAATGGTCAAAACATTTGGATATTAACATAGAAAGCGATTTGGGATAAATGAATACAGCGTCAGTTCTTTGCTGCCTGCGTCTTGTTTATGATCCTTGTCATCACCATATTTATGGCGATGAAGAGGATAATGTCGATAAGCACGATCAGCGAGATGCATACGTATGGAATCATTGCCAGATTGATGATGATGTATGCCAGCTGCAGTGAGAGTATCGAAACGAGAGTATGATGCTGGTTCAGACCGATGGCAAGGAACTTGTGGTGTATGTGTCTCTTGTCAGGATTGAAAATCGGCGTGTGGTGTTTCATTCTTACGATTATCACGCGGAACACATCGAAGGTGGGCACTATCATCAGACTGTATGCAAAGGCGAGACACACTTTCTCGTATGGCATATCGCTGCAGAACAGCGTGATGTCGTATTTGCCGCATGGAATGAGGTCGGGACGGCTCATTGCAAATTTGATGGTGAAGAAGCTGAGCATGAAGCCGATGGTGAGGCTTCCCGAATCGCCCATGAAAATCTTCAGTCCCTTTTCTGGATTGCCGAAGATGTTGTAGTACATGTAGGCCAACAGGATTCCCATCAGTCCGGCGATGAGAATGCAGTAGATATACAGTTCTATGCAATAGAAACCATAGAGGAATCCTCCCAATGCTATGAATGCGAGCCCTGCTGCCAGTCCGTCGATGCCGTCGATGAGGTTCATGGCGTTGTCGATGAATGCTATGCAGAGCACCGTGAGAGGGAATCCCACAGCGAACGGGATCTCATAGATGCCGCAGAATCCGTATAGATTGTTGATATATAGGCCTGAGATTGGCAGCAGACTGGCTGCTATGATCTGGAACATGAACTTTATCTTGGCCTGTACTCCCACGATGTCGTCAACTATGCCCACGGCATATATTATCAGCAGACTTATCATGCAGCTTGCCGTCCATTGGTTTATCACGATTTTCTGGTCGCCCGTGATGTTCTCGTAGGTGAGCAGCATTATGATTGCTGCCAGCAGCATGCTTGGCAGGAAGGAAATTCCGCCGAGTCGGGGGATTGCCGCATGGTGGACCTTACGTTCGTCGGGAATGTCGTAGAGCTTGTTCCTTCTGCAGAAGTTCAGAATGAATGGTATGAAGCAGAAGCCCGTGAGCATGCTTATGAGAAATGTGCCGATCAGCAGTAATGATATCGTGTTCATCGTTATATTTAAGTCTGTATTTATCCTGTGACGCGCTTGGCAGGCAGCGAAAACCACACTATTGAGAGCGCCATTTTTTAGTATTATAACACTAGATTTCGGTTAATATTGTATAAGTAATGTCTTTTTTCTGTACTTTGTGTTACAAATCCAATGATAGAACGTCGAAAAGATATGCACCTTTGGGTGTATTGGTATTGTAAATTACAGAATAACAACATTTTCAGAAATATTATGGATATGAAACCATTATTGCCGGCTATACTTTTTGCCGTCTCTCTCGATGCTGCTTTTGCGTCAGGCGTCAGAGACAATGAAACAAAAGTTGGCTCCGGACAGGTATATGCATCAGCTGTCGCCATTTCAGACTTGATGGAAAACGGCAACATAGTGAGGTTGAGTCAGGTGGGTGCCAAGGCTATGCCGGCAGACATCGCTCCGCTGGGCAAGCTGCCGTTCAAGATGAAACAGGTAAAACGGCCAGTGTTCAAGTCAAACCGTCTGATAATCAGCGATGGCGACAAGGATTCAGCAGGCAAGGTGACCAAGGCTTTGAATGCCAAGATTGCTGAACTGTCGGCAATGGGCGGCGGACGACTCATCGTGCCTGAAGGCAGATGGCTGACGGGTAGGGTAGAGTTGCAGAGCAACGTGGAGCTTTATCTTGCCGAAGGTGCTCGTCTGGAGTTTTCGGCATCGATAGCCGATTATCAGCCAGCAGTATTCACCCGCCATGAGGGTATAGAAGTTATGGGAGCAGGAGCTTTCATCTATGCCAACGGAGCGAAGAACATCGCTCTGACAGGACATGGCGTGGTGTCCGGTCCGCCGATGGACGTGGAGATGAGGACTCTGCGCAACGGCAACAGTGTGGTGGAGAAAGATGTGGACTATCGGCTGCCTGTGGCAGAGAGACTCTGCGACGGACTCGACGGCCGCACCTTTTACCGTCCGAAGTCGTTTGCGCCAATCAATTGCAAGAATGTGCTCGTAGAGGGAGTCACCTTTGAACGCAGCGTGTTGTGGAACATCAATCCCATATATTGTGATAATGTCATAATACGCGGTGTCACTGTGAATTCCGTGGGAGTTCCAAGTGGCGACGGCATCGACATCTCGTCGTGTAAGAACGTGCTGATAGAGTATTCCACTCTCAGTTGCGGCGACGACTGCTTCACGCTGAAGAGCGGAAGGGCAGAAGACGGCTTGAGAGTGGGCAGACCTACAGAGAACGTCGTCATCAGATATTGTCTTGCCGAGAAGGGACATGGCGGCATAACCTGTGGCAGCGAGACGGCGGCAGGAATAAAGAATGTGTATCTGCATCATTGTGTGTTCAACGGCACACGCACAGGCTTCAGATTCAAAACGAGACGCAATCGAGGCGGTGGAATATGGGACATCGCCTACGACAATGTGCGGCTCATCGACGTGGCAGAAGCATTCACATGGGACCTCCTCGGTTCGCGCATGTATATGGGGGAATTGGCACAACGCAATCCGCCTCTTGCCGTCACTGCGCTCACTCCAGTGGTGAAAGACATCACGATAAGGAATTTCATCATCGAGTCTGCCGACCGTATGATGAGTATGAACACCATACCCGAAGTGCCCACAACGGGAGTGCTGCTGGATAATGGCGTGGTGAGGACCAACCGCATCTTCAAGACGCTCAACGACGTCGGTTCGTTGACGCTGAGAAACATCACCATACAGGCTACCGACAACAACATCAATATCGACAACAGCCGTGGCATAACCTTTGACAACGTTACATTCTACGTGCCAGGCGATTCGCTGAGATACAACATCAAAGGCGGCAAGGCAGAGAAGCCTGTATTGAAATGAAACAGATAGAAACCAATAACGTTTGAGCAATGAGAAAAATATCATCAGTAATGTTGCTTCTGTTGTTCTGTATGGCAGTGTCAGCCGGTGGTTACGACACGGCGAAAAGGGATTCCATCCTCTCCGTCATTACAGGTGCACATATGCCAAAGAAGAAAGTGAACATTTTGAAATACGGCGCTAAGGGCGACGGGAAGAAAGATTGTCTGTCTGCATTCAAAAAGGCTATGGCGCAGTCGAAGAAGAATGGCGGACTGCACATTGTGGTACCAGCAGGCACATACTATTTGCAGGGACCTATACATTTTGAGAGCAATACCTGTCTGGAACTATCCGAAGGTGCCATATTGCGCTTTTCGCCAGATCCGCAGTTTTATCTCCCTATGGTGAAGACCAGTTGGGAGGGGACATTCCTTCAGAACTACTCTCCGTTCATATATGGCTATGGTCTGCATGACATATCCATTATCGGCAAGGGAACAATTGATGGCAATGCTTCAACCACCTTTGCCACATGGCGCAAAAAACAGAAACCAGCGCAGCAACTGTCGCGGAATATGAACCATAAGGAGACTCCCGTCCCTGAACGCAACTTCGGTGAGGGATCGTGGCTGCGTCCGCAGCTGATACAGTTTTTCGGATGTACCAACATTACGCTTGCCGACTTCTTTGTCACCAATTCTCCGTTCTGGTGTATTCATCTGCTCAAGAGCGAGAACATCATTTGCCGATCGCTGCGTTATGATGCCAAGCTTGTGAACAATGACGGTATAGATCCGGAGATGTCGCGAAATATACTTGTCGAAGACGTATCGTTCAATAATGGCGATGACAATGTGGCGATAAAGAGCGGACGCGACAATGACGGATGGGCGGCGGCTTCTCCGTCAGAGAACATTATTATCCGCCGCTGCCGTTTCAAGGGATTGCATGCTGTGGTGATAGGCAGCGAGATGTCGGCAGGAGTGAGAAACGTATTTGTGGAAGACTGTACCTATGCCGGATATTGCAAACGCGGCATCTTCGTGAAGACGAATCCCAACCGCGGCGGATTTGTGGAAGGGCTTTATGTCAGGAACTGTGAATTCGGTGAGGTGGAAGACCTTTTCTATGTCACGAGCATGTATGCCGGTGAGGGAATGGATGATGACCACTTCTCTGTGGTCAGAGACATCTTCGTGGACGGACTCAGATGCGACAAGGCTCGCATTGGAGGCATTATATTGCAGGGTACAGTGGCAAAACCGATATCAGATGTCGTGTTTCGGAATGTGGATATAAAGGAAGTGAAAAACGCCCTCAGCATGGATAATACAGAGGGCGTTATGTTCGCAGGCTGTCATCTGGGCGGAAAGGCTGGTGTGCCAACACAGGTGACGGCAAAAGACAAGATTTTCAATTAGAAGTCTGTCAGTTTCGTCAGAATCTGAACTGCAGCTGAACGTCTGCCATATTATAGTTGTGCTTGTTCAGCGCGCGGTCGTTTACGAAAACATATTCGGCGGTGACTCCAATGTTCTTAGAGAACTTGTAGTCGGCGCCGATTTCATACATAGTCTTCGATTTGTCCCATTCGCCGTTGCGGCGATACATGTTGTAGCGTGCCTTCACATGGGCTTTCTTCTTCTTGATAGGAGCGATGGCGAGGGCATACAGACCGTCGGCTTTGCTGCCATAGCCGTTGAGCGTAAGGTCTGCGTTCTTCTCGTTGTCGGAAGTCTTGAAACCTTCACCCGTGCTGTGGATATATTCAGAACGGAAAGTCCAGTCGCTCTTCGTCACGTATTCCGCACTCACGGCATATCGGTGTTGCGGCAGGCTTTTTGTCACGCTGTGTTTCTGTCCCGCCTCATCGGTATAGCTCCATTTGCGGGCATAAGAACCCTCCAGGCCGAACACTCCTATGCGCATTCCCTCTACAGGCATCACCCACACACCGCCAGCCACTGTTTTCTGCTGGTCAACGTCCTTGCGGTTTATTCCCTGACCGTTGAACACTCCTGCCTGATAGTGGAACAGAGGTCTGCCTTTGCCGACATTCAGGAAATCACCCTGCAACTGTATACCGATGTCGCGACCGTTGCTCGATTGCTGTCCTGACCGGTCGGAGAATCCAGACAGGCAGCTCACATTCTGGCTGTAGCTCATAAAGCCCTGGTCGATAGGGTGCATGGGGTTCTCAAAGGTGAATGGCAATTTGAACTGTCCTGCCTTTACTCTCAGGAATGGATATTTCTGCCATTCTGCAAATAGGTCAACGAGGCGTGGCGATGTGCCGTTGTTCGTCGTGTTGCCATTTATCTGCATCTGGGCCTTCCAGTAGAAGTCACCTTTCAACCGCCCGTCAAGCGACACTCTCACCAGGCGCAGGTCGAAAGTGTTCGACTTGTTGCCCTGTTGGCCGGAGTATTGGTATTCTACGAGACCGTAGCCCGACAGTTTGATGTTACTGAACCATGGCGTTTGTTTCGTTTCTTGAGCAAACGTCGTTGCCGCCATCATAAGGGCGGCTGCCAAAGTAAGTTTTCTCATATCTTATTTTATCTTGTGTTTTTTTCTGGGTATTTCTGTTATGTATGGCCATGTTGATCTTGCCATATTTCCGCCTTTCCTGGATAGTCAAATACCAACATTATGTCACTACAAGTGCGCAAAGGTACTTCATTTTCTCTTACTGACCAAGGTTTGTCGTCTGAATTGGTTCTTTGTAAATACACTTTGTCAATCATTCTGTGTCGTCCTGACGTATGTTCAGGAATATGAAATAGCATAACCCAAAACGGTCATTAGGACGTTTACTTTATTTTTTTTTATGACTGCTTGCAGTCTTTTGCTTTTTATAAGGCGTCTTTTGTCCGTTTTTAATTCGCAATAGCTCGCTATTACTCATTAAAAGCCAAACAAAATCCACTCTTCTAAAAAAGCAAAATCCAAGCAAGCCATAATGGTCGATTTGGGATAAAGACGTCGCTTTGTGATGGTTTTGTTTTCTTTCTAAAAAGACAAGCCGGAGTGACGATGGTCCTTTGATTTCCATCATCACTCCGACTCATTGTAGTTTGTTATTCAGCTCCGTATAGAAGTGTATAGACTTTTTATGCAAGAATTGCATCTGCAAGTGCTTCGAGGGCAGGGATGTCACCCTCTTTCATTACGCCGCGCAGTGTTACAAGGTCGCCCTTTATCGTGATGTTTTTCATCTCTTCGAGCATCTGCTTCATCACTCTGCCTGCACTCGGTGCCCAGCTGCCGTTCTCGATAATGGAAACCTCGCGCTTCTGCCAAGCCTTGATTTTGAGATGATGCAGGAAGTCGAACATCGGAGGGAAGAGACCGGCGTCGTAGCTTGATGCTGCGAGTATCACCTTGCCATATTTGAATGCGTCTTCGATGGCTTCAGCAAGGTCGTCGCGGCATAGATCGGTGATAGCCACCTTCTTGCAGCCCTTAGCCCGCAGTATGTCGGCGAGTTTCTCAGCTGCCGCTTTTGTGCATCCGTGTATTGAGGCGTGAGCGATAAGAACACCTTCTGCTTCCACTCCATAACTGCTCCATATGGTGTAGAGACGCAGTGCCTCCTGCATCTTCTCACCGCTGAGAAATGGTCCGTGTAGTGGCAGAATCATATTTATGTCGAGCTGCGATGCTTTCTTGAGCAGTGTGGAAACAGGACCTCCGTATTTTCCGCAGATATTGAAGTAGTAGCGGCGTGCCTCACAAGCCCAGTCGTCCGGGTCGGCATTCATGACACCGAATTTGCCGAATCCATCGGCAGCGAACAATACCTTGTCGAGAGCATCATATGTCACCATCACTTCAGGCCAGTGTACCATCGGTGCCATAACGAAATGCAATGTGTGTTTGCCAAGTTCAAGAGTGTCGCCTTCTTTGACGGCGATTACGCAGTCGTCCACATTCAGTTCCGGGAAGAAAAGCGGAATCATGGTCTTTGCTTTTGCTGAGCATACGATCTTTATTTCAGGGTACATCGCCTTCACCTCAGCTATGCCGCTAGCATGGTCTGGTTCGAGATGCTGCACTACGAGATAGTCTGGTTTGCTACCGTCGAGGCCTTCTGTCAGGTTCTTTTTCCATTCCTCCATAGTGCGCTTGTCAGAGGTGTCCATGATAGCCACTTTCTCATCCATGATGAGGAAAGAGTTGTAGCACATGCCCTCTGGTACGTTATACTGCGACTCAAAGAGTCGAATGTCGGCATCATCGCAACCGATATAATAAATGGTGTCTGTAACTTTTTTCATGTTTATATTATTATTGTTTTTATTTCTATAAGGTGGATAATATTCTTGTTGCCTCTTCTGCAGACAATCCTGTAGCGACGGTAATCATGTTTATATCTGCTCCTATGGCCTTCAGTCGCTTTACTGTTTCGATTTTTTCTTTCTCTATACCTTCCGCACGTCCTTCTGCACGTCCTTCTGCACGTCCTTCTGCACGTCCTTCTGCACGTCCTTCTGCACGTCCTTCTGCACGTCCTTCCGCCAATCCGTCTTGCTTGGCACCTTCAAGAACGGATAATGTGTCACGATATTTCCTGAGACCAACATCATATTTCATTCGCTCCTGTCTCGAAAGGGAGGCGACGTCAGCAATCTGTTCCAGTCTCTTGAAAACCGAACTTTTGGCTGCCCAAGGTAATCTTGTCAATGTCTCCATATTCTTCAGTACATATATCCATTTGTCAAAATCTGTATCACACTCGTCGGCTTCCTTGGTGAATAAAGGGAGCTGCATGAAAGTCATCCTCATCTTATCTGAGAATAGCTTGTTGTTTCCCTTGTCTGCCAATCCTATATCCGACCGGAACTTCTTGTCAAAGTCCATCGGGCAAAAATTCAGAAAGGCTACAAGATACACCGCATCGATGTTGTATTTCCAGTCTGTTCCCCTTTCTCCTTGTCTTGCTATGGCTTCACATACATAATAGATGCTCCGGTTCTTGAAATAAGGCTGTGACTTGTTTTGCATTTCCACGATGATGTTTTCTCCTTTTTCCGTTTGGCAGTATATGTCGTATATAAGCGAACGGTCGTCTTCGAAGAGGGCTGGTTGTTCTTTATCGAGGAATGTAATGTTTGTTATGCGTTCTTCGCCGAGCAGCAGACTGTTGAGAAAATCAATAATCAGCGGCTTGGATATCTCTTGTCCGAAAATCCTTTTGAATCCTATGTCTGTAAAAGGGTTGATGAATTTTGCCATAATGAGACATTTAATGAAGTTTATTTGCAAAGATAATGCTTTTTATTAAATCTGCAATTACCTTTGCTCTTTTATGAAAGGAATTTGTTGTTTTTTTAATGTGGCGTATTGGTCATCCACATCCTTCGCTCTTCTGGTTCCATCTTTTCTATGGCATATCGTAGAGTGGTACGAGGCATTGTCTCGTGGTGCTCAGACAGAAATCCACGTAGCACTTCGATATTCCTTTTCCCCACTTCTCTTAACATCCATCCCGTAGCTTTGTGTATGAGGTCGTGTGGATGGTGGAGCAGTTTTTTTGCAATGCGCAAGGTGTCGCCAAACTGTCCTTCCTTTATCAGAGCTGCGGTAGATACTATGGATATACGCTGTTCCCACAGGTTTGAACTTGCCGACAGCGTGTCGAGAATGTTGCGATCAGGCATCGTGCCGTCGGGTAGGGGATGGAGGAGAAACGTTCCGATGATATAGCTGCAAGATAGGTCAACAAGGTCCCAATTGTTGGCTTGTATGGCATGGAGCAGATAGAAATCGGCAATCTCTTTCCTGCGGTCAGGTTGACCAGTGCCGTTCCTTTTCGGTAATGCCGCCTTCATCTCTTCAACGAGCAGAAGGAATCCGCAGAGTCTAACCTCATGCCACTCGGAATAGAGCAACTTCTCTATTTCGCTTAGTGTCATGCTGAGTCGTGCCTCTTTCACAACGAGTCGTGTCTGCGGCACTTTCAGTCCGAGGAAGCTGTCTCCCTCTCCATATTCTCCTTTGCCGGTCTTGAAAAACCGTTGCAGAATCTCTCGTTGCTTTTCGTTCTCCATGCCGCGCATGGCTTCAATGATATCTTTGGCTGTAATCATGTTTTTTCCTTCTGTGTAAATAAAAAGAAGCCGCTGAAACTCAGCGACTTCTTGTAGTAGATAATGGAGTGGAGCTGGAGGGATTCGAACCCTCGTCCAAACAGGGAAACCATACGTTTTCTACATGCTTATCTTGGACTTCATTTTCGAGCTGTGGCAAGACCCAAGCCACCAACCGCAGCCTTATCCTCTAAAATCTCATTACGTTGGCGAGGCACAACGCAACTATTTCCGATTTAACCGCACCGCTTTACCAAAGAGCCTCGGAACAACGGCCTTTGAGCGATGTCTCGTCCTGCTACCTGGTAGCGGGATAAAGCCAGTAATCTACTGTACTTCGATTAGGCAGCGAGAGCGTAGTTGTTTTCGCCAGATAAATTGTTGACTGTCGAGATTAAGGAGCCGGCAGACTGCGCTCCGCATGCTTACGTACCATTCCTACCCGCTGTCAAATCCAGTCAACCCCTAAGTGTTGTACATTACTGAAATACAACGTTTTGTGTACTGAGAAATCCTTTTTGTGGACAATATGTGGACATAAATCCTTGATTATCATCCCCATTTCAAGCGATTTCTTTCTGCAAAGATAGCGCAAATGCATGAAACCACAAAATATAACAGCAATAATTTGCATGTGTGTGGACAACTTTTCATTGCGATTCTTCAGTGAAGGTATCCGCCATCTTTGATTTTGCGGTTTCAATGGCACAAAGTCCCAATTCTTCTTCACCTTCAAGCGCATCCAATATCTTGTCTGCAAGCCACAATGTTAGTATTTCCTTTTCATCCACATGAAAGTATTCTGCCAACATTATCACCTGACTACGCTTTGCCCGTCTGTCCCCACGCTCAATCTTACTGAACATGGGAGTATCTATTTCTAAGTATGCAGCCAACTGGCGCTGCAAAACACCTTGCTCGTCTCTAAGGGTCCTTATGTTGTTTCCGAATAACATATTCTACTATTTTAGTCGTTGTCCAAATTTACGATTTCCCAATAGCCGCCAAAGTCAGCACCATTGCGTTTGATTATTCCAGCCTCTCTGAGCTTTTTTATCTGTTTTTCTACTCCTCGTGATGACATATCTATTTCCATTGCGATTTCTGCTGCTGATATTGTAGGCTTGTTCTTTATTAAATCAAGTATTCTCTCCGAACTTTTTCTTTTTCTCTCCGAACTTTTTGAGGCTGTCTCCGAACTAATCTCCTTTCTCTCCGAACTTTCTTGATGAGTTTCCGAACTTTCACAACATCCTTTATGGACAGGAATAGTAACCAAGAAAGTCAAGCGATCGTCGGTAGTTTCAAAGATGGCGCGTGGCGACCCGTTCTCTGCCAGTTTCGCTTGAATTGTTGGAACACCGGTTGAGCGACCTTCTGTAAGGTCAAGCTCTTTCAAGAAGTCGCCTAACCTTCGATTTCGGTAGCGACGGCTTTTCAGCATATCGCCTTTTGCAATATCTTCTTTGGAGATACTTCTATCTGGACCAGGACAATTAAGTATAGATATTCCGCTCGGTTCAATGGTTATCTCTATTGGTTCATGCTGTAAGAAATCTCTATGATATACAGAGTTTACAACAGCTTCCTCAATAGCATCGTATGGATAGTTCCAAAAACGTTCTGCCTCCTGTCTGCCAGAAATCTTACGCACATGCTCTTTGAGCACATTGCTCTTGATATAATCCATTGTCTGTTTTATCATCTGCGGAACACTGCCCTTGAATGTTACTTCGGTAAAATTGTTGGGGTCTTTCATCTTTCCGTTAGGGAATGTCACTACATCAATCTGAGTGTATGGGAAGAACTTGTTTGGGTTCTCGCAGAACATCATGGCTGCCACGTTACGAAGTAAACGATTCTCTTTCGGGCCAGTGTATAGTTCCATTTGGTCAAGAATCGTAGCAAGTGGGGTTGTTATCACCTCATCAGCCAACTTGCTACCCACTTTGACAAGATAATCACGAAGAAGTACCAATGAGATATCTTCCAACTGTATGTCGCTATTTCCTCGTTCGTCAAAAGGCATACGGTTAGCCAACTCTCGCAGTTCAACGAGCACTTCACCTCTTGCCTCTATGCTACTTGTCCCACTACGGATGTAGAAATACTCTTTTGTGCCTTTTGCTGTAACATTTACTGGTACGGAATAAGGGCGATAACTACCGGCTGGACACCAAATTACAATTAATTGTTTGCCGTCCACCTCTTCCACGGAGGTACGAGGCAAATAGTATGGAGCCATCTTGTTATTGTACGCAACCATCTCCTGCAATATGCCGTCAATCTTTTCCAATGGAACACCTTCTGCAGGGCGAATTGCCATACCTGTCTTATCATCGGTATCTACACCAACGATGATATATCCACCACCAAGGTCGTCGTAATCATTAGCGAAAGCACATATACTGTGATATATGCTCCCAGGATTCCAACCTTTCTTAAACTCAATGCGGTTGGATTCAATCTTCTGCTTGTTGAGCAGATCGTTTATGTTTATTGCGAGTGCCATAACTTACGCTTGTTGTATTTTAAATAAGTTCTTCGGATTCTTATATTCCTTACCCGTTGGCGGAATTAATTTAAGTTGATAAATATAGGTGGAAAGTTGTACATGTCGCTGTTTTTTAGTAACTTAGTGGTGTTCAAAACATTAAGTCCAAACCATCGTATGTACAACCTTTATACAAAATTCGTCAAAATACTTGAGATATGCAAGCAATTCTCTGAAAATCTCGTAAGAGAATCGGGGAATGTTACACGTCGTGGTCCTGTTCCTGAGTTTTAGATTTGGAAGTGGTGCACTATCTCTGGCAATAGAGACCGAGAGCATTGATAGTGAGAAGTGGTTGTTCGAGTATAAATTGCAAGAGTACAAGGATAGAATTCCTAATCTCATATCCTATGATCTTTCAAAGGCAAATGTGGTAGACCACCATTAATTGATACCGTCGGTAAGCGTATCCGCGATGCAGCATTGTACACGTTCATTTGTCATTATATACTTTAACGGGCCGGAAAAGTGTCATAGTATCATTTTCCGGCTTGTCAAAGAATCTAAAGTTCACTAACTCAATGAGTTGACTTGATGATACTTTTCTGGATTCTTTACAGAAAAGTATCATTGAAGTATCATTGAAGTATCATCGGGGCATTAATGGCTTTTTATAGAAAAAGCTATAGGTTTTCATCGAAACATCAATCGGTTTTTCTATCGAAAACCACTCAAATTCCACTCAAATTTCAATGAAACACAATCATAGATAAACTGTTTTGCATATCCATTACGAGCGTATTCATTCTATTAAAGTTTTTGTTACTGTTTTTGCAGGAAACGTGCCCACTTGGGGCAAGCATCGTGCCCATTTTTGTGTCTTTTTGATTTGTTTTTCAGGAAGGCACGTTGTCTCATTATTATGGCTAATCCACAAGTTGGGCGACAGCCGTTCCGATATGCAGATTATGACACTTGTAATTTTCCCAAATGTGATGTTTTGTTACGGCAAGGTTGATTCCTTGCAAAAGATAAGACGCATGTTGCGCCAATTTTTAAATAAAATATAGTACCTTTGCAAAAATTATGCAATAAAAGAGCCGTTTGTCGGTTTTAAAGAAAATAAGAAATAAGTAAATAAACAAAGTGAGTAATCAAAATACAGAAGAGGTGAGCGGTTTCGAAGGCAGCCATGACGCGATGGGCTGTGTTCAGCGAACCGTCAAGCGCCTGTTTGACATAGTCTTCTCTCTTGCCGGCATGATAATCCTCTCGCCGGTCTATCTGGTGATAGCCATCATGCTGAAGAGACAGAAAAACGGTCCTGCTATATTTTCGCAGGAGCGCATCGGATATAGAGGGAAGCCGTTTACCATTTACAAGTTCCGCACCATGAGCGAGCCTGAGAAGGAGCCTCAGCTTGTGGCGAAAAGCAGCATAGGGCAGTCCACAAAGACTGAGTTGTTCTTGCGTGAGCATCATCTCGACGAATTGCCCCAGCTCTGGAATGTGCTGAAGGGCGACATGTCGTTTGTAGGTCCCCGTCCGGAGCGCCGGTTTTATATCGACAAGATTATGGCCAACGACCCCAGCTATGTGCTCATCTATGAGATGAGGCCCGGACTGACGTCGGAAGCCACCCTCTATAATGGCTATACCGATACTATGGAAAAGATGCTGATCCGTCTGCATATGGATACCGACTATCTGAAGCGCAGGTCGCTGGCTCTTGATGCCAGCATCATTGCCAAGACGTTCATCAGCATCGTGAGCGGAAAAAAGTTCTAACATAAAATACATCAGAAAAACCAAATAGAAACAAATTCTTCATTATGAAAAGATTCATCATAGCAATTTTAATGTCCGTGCTCATTCCGATGAGCATCATGGCGCAGTCGTCAATGACCGATGACCAGGTTATGAAATTCATCGTAAAGGAGCACAATGCCGGAACCCCTCAGTCTCAGATCGTTACGAAACTCATGCAGAATGGCGTTAACATCGAGCAGATACGTCGTGTGAAAAAGAAATATGAGCGTGCCGCCAAGGACCAGGGATTGGGACAGGTGTCGAGCACTACCGGAAGCAAGAACGACACAAGATTGAGGTCGAACGGCAAGAAGAAAGCCAACGGCGATGCCAAAGATGATGAATATCTTGACGACAAGAAGTCGCAGTATGACTCGCAGAACCGTTTGAAGGACGGTCGCGTTAAAGACAGGCGCAGCTATGTGTTTGACGATACCAACGATGAGTGGAACGACATGCGCGACGAACTCGACGAGTTCGTGCCCGATACGGCAGCCCTTCTTGAGAAGCTCATGATGGAGAAGACCAAGAGAAAGGTGTTCGGACGTAACATCTTCAACAACAAGAACTTGTCTTTTGAACCAAATATGAACATTGCCACACCGCAGAACTATCGTCTCGGTCCTGGCGATGCCGTGTTCATCGATATCTACGGAGCTTCACAGAAGACCATTGAGTGCACGGTATCACCGGACGGATTCGTTACGATAGACGGATATGGACCGGTGGAAGTCAGCGGACTTACGGTGAGTCAGGCGAACGCCAAGTTGCGCTCCACTTTGGGATCGAGATACAGCAGCTCGCATATCAAGCTCACCGTCGGTGAGACCCGCTCGATAATGGTCAACGTCATGGGAGAAGTGAAAGCTCCTGGCACATACACCCTGTCAGCCTTCGCCACCGTGTTCCATGCCCTTTATATGGCAGGAGGAACAAACGACCTCGGTACACTTCGTAACATCAAGGTCTATCGCAACAACCGCCTTGTCACCGTAGTGGATATCTATGACTATATGCTCAACGGCAAACTGACGGGTAATGTGCGCCTTGCCGACAACGATGTCATTGTGGTCGGTCCGTACGACTGCCTGGTGAATCTTACCGGTAAGGTGAAGCGCCCAATGTGGTATGAGATGAAGAAGAACGAAAGCGTCGGCTCATTGCTGAAATATGCCGGTGGCTTCACTGGCGATGCCTATACTAAGTCGGTTAGAGTGGTGAGAAAGACCGGAAAGGAATATTCAGTATATAATGTGGACGAGTTCGATATGAGCTCATTCCAGGTGAGCGACGAAGATTCGGTAAGCGTAGACTCAATCCTCGACAGATATTCAAACATGGTCGAGATAAAGGGTGCCGTGTTCCGTCCGGGTATGTATCAGGTAGGTGGCGAGATAAACAGCGTGCGTAGCTTGCTGGAGCATGCCGACGGTCTCAGAGAGGAGGCGTTCACCGCACGTGCCGTGATGCACCGCATGAAGAAAGACCGCACTCTGGAAGTGGTGCCGGTTGATGTGGAAGGCATCCTTGACGGTAAGGTAGCCGATGTGCCGTTGAAGCCTAACGATGTGCTGTTCATCCCTACGAAGCAGGAGATGATGGAAGAACAGACCATAACGATACACGGAGAGGTGAACTATCCTGGCATCTATAAATACGCATCCAATGAGACGCTTGAGGACTTCGTGCTTCAGGCAGGAGGTCTGAAGAACTCCGCTTCCACTGTGAAGGTCGATGTGGCGCGCCGCGTGATGAATCCAAAGGCGCTTACCAACGACTCCATCTCAGCTTATACATACAGTTTCGCATTGAAAGACGGCTTCGTGATCGACGGTACTCCAGGCTTCCACCTCATGCCATTCGACGAGGTGTATGTGCGTAAGAGCCCGGGCTTCTCAAAACAGCAGAATGTCGTTGTTGACGGTGAGGTGATGTTCAGCGGTACATATACGCTGCAAAGAAAGAACACCCGTCTGAGCGACGTCATCAAGGCGGCAGGCGGAGTGAACGACCGCGGATATGCAGCCGGTGCTACACTCGTAAGAAAGATCAACGAGAGTGAGCGCAAGCGTCTGGAGGCAGCCCGCAAGATGGCCCTTGAGCAGTATGAGCAGGTGGCTGCCGAGGAGGCAGCAAAGACCGGCAAGAGTGTTGATGTCACAAACAGTGAGCGTATCAAGAAATTCCAGATCGAGGACACCTATTCAGTAGGTATCGAGCTCGACAAGGCTATTGCCAACCCAGGCAGCGATGCCGACATCGTGCTTCGCGAAGGCGACCGCATCGTTGTTCCGCAGTACACCGGAACGGTGAAGATCAACGGTGAGGTGATGTATCCGAACACCGTAGGTTTCGTTAAGGGCAAGAAGGCAAGCTATTATATCGACCAGGCCGGTGGTTTCAGCAACAAGGCAAAGAGAGGCCAGACCTACATTATATATATGAATGGTATGGTGGCAAAGGTTTCCCACAACGCCAAGCCGATGCCTGGTTGTGAGATTGTGGTTCCAGCCAAGGCTACCACCAAGATGAGCATCGCCGAGACGATGACCATCGGTACGTCGGTAGCGTCTATCGCCACGATGATCGCTACTTTGGCTAACATATTATAAAGGAAATACGATGTGATACGGCCCTGTCACGATAAGTGTCAATGGGCCGTATTGCTGATATAGACAATTATGACTTAATCCACTATTGAGTGGAAGACTTCGATAGACTGAAAAGCGAATGGCAAACGATAGGAACATAGTTCTGAAGAAAAACATACTGATGTCGGCGGTGCTGAAGATGGTGGGACTGGCAACGTCTCTCCTCATAGTGCCTATTACCATCGGCTATCTCGACAAGGAAGTCTATGGAGTATGGATGACCATGACGTCGGTATTGTTCTGGATAGGAACCTTCGACATCGGTCTGGGCAACGGAATGCGAAACTATCTCACCGAGGCAATCTCGAAGCAAGACTATTCGTTGGCCAGAAAATACATCTGCACCACATTCTCATTGCTCACCGTCATCGCCCTGGCATTGGGAGTGATAGGACTGCTGCCCTTGTCGCAGCTTGACTATTGCAGCTTCTTCAATACCCATGCTGTGAGCGGAGAAAGTCTTCGCAACGCCACGCTCGTGGCAATAGGTTTCACGCTCGGCAATTTCGTCTTGAAGAATGTGGGCTTCATCTTCGTTGCCATGCAGAAATATGCAGTCAACGACCTCCTCACCGTGTCGGGCAACGTCATCTCGATGGTGATAATATTCATACTTACCAATGTGACGTCGGGCAATCTCATGTATGTCGTCCTTGCATACACGGCAACGACATGTGCAGTCTTTGCCCTTGCCACAATCCCCCTGTTCTTGCGGTATCCCGAACTCCGCCCCGCCGCCAACGACTTTGACAAGAGTCTCGGCAGACAGATTGTGGGCAAGGGAATGGGATTCTTTGTGATTCAGGTGAGCAGCTGTCTTGTCATTTTCGGTGCTGCCAACGTGTTCATAGCCCAGAACTGCGGACCGACGAATGTCACGACATACAACATCGCATACAAGTTTTTCAACCTTCTGATAATAGCCTATACCATCATCCTCTCACCAATGTGGAACGCCTATACCGACGCCTACGTGAAGGGAGACATGGCATGGATAAACGCCACTTTCAACAGAGCGTTGAAGTTCTGGGCGCTTTCCGTCGCCGGCGGAGTCTGCATGCTGGCAGTCAGCGGAGTGTTCTATCATCTGTGGGTTGGCGACAAAGTGGAGGTGCCGCTCTCCATCTCGCTGTGCACATTCGTATATGTGTGTGCCTTCAATCTCAACAACTGTGCAACGTATCTTATTAACGGACTCAACAAGATAAGAGTGCAGATACTGACATCCGTAGTCTTCACCATCCTTTATGTGGCGATGGTCAAGTTCACGGATATGGGCCTGAGCGTAGAGAGTATAGTCCTGAGCATGGCAACATGCTATCTCGCCATGGCGCTTATACACATCTATCAGTGCCGCTTGCTGATCAGGCAGAAGGCAACGGGAATATGGGACAGATGACAATAAAAAGATAACAATAAAACAACAGATATAGTAGATGAGCAATAAAATAAGTGTAATCACCGTGGTCTACAATGATGTGAAGCACATCCGTGAGACGATGGAGAGCTTCTTTTCGCAGACGTGGGAAGAAAAGGAATATATCGTCATTGACGGTGGCAGCACTGACGGCACGGCAGAGGTGATAAAGGAGTATGCTGACCGTCTGGCATATTGGTGCTCAGAGAAAGACGCCGGTGTCTATGATGCCATGAACAAAGGCGTGCAGCATGCCAACGGCGACTGGGTGAACATTCTGAACTGCGGCGACTATTATTTCTCAGACCATTCGCTTGCCGACGCCATCCGGAATTGTGATGCCGGGAATGCCGACATCATATATGGCGACAGCATGAAACTGCGCCAGGGGCACGTATTCCCGTTCCCCTCCTCAAGCAATGTGGCAGGTCTCGAATACAGACCAGTCTATCGTCACGGTTCATCACTCGTGAGAACGCAGATACACAAGGAAAACCTGTTCGCTCTTGACAAGAAGAAAGATTATGGTTTCGCTCTCGACTGGTATCTCATCTATACCCTATACAAGAAGAAATACAGGTTTGTCAGAACTGACGCCATAATAGAAGTCTTCGATGAAGAAGGAATGTCAAACCATCCCGTCAGGGGAGAATATCTGAACTACAAGATATCCATCAGCGACGGCTTCAGAATGGGTAAGCTCGTAAACTTCCTGACAAAGGTGATGAAGATATGGTTTGTTGGAAGTCCCGTATATTCAGGAATGAGGAAATTCGTTCTCGGACCTCTCACCAATTCCATCCTGCCCAGCCTCCCGTGGTGTGTGCGCAGGTTTGCCATGAGAAAGCTCGGCATGAAGATAGGCAAAGGCACCTATGTGGACAGCCGCTGCTATATAATGAACCTCAACAAACTGTCTATAGGAAAGGATTCACATATAAACCGCATGGTGACACTCGATGCCCGTGGCGGACTGACCATCGGCGACAGCGTGTCGGTGTCGCATGGAGTGATGATTATGACAGGCAGCCATGATGTGCAGTCACGCCATTTCCCGGTGAAGTTCTATCCCATCGAGATAGGCGACTTCGTCTGGATAGGTTGTGGAGCTATGGTTCTGCAGAATGTGAAGATAGGCAAGGGGGCAGTAGTTTCGGCAGGAGCCGTAGTCACCAAGGATGTCCCGCCATATACCATCGTCGGTGGAGTGCCGGCTAAGGTAATAGGCCACAGGACCGAAGACCTGGAATACCGCTGCACGCCATAAACAGGCAGGGGGTAGGACAGTAGACAATGATTAAGAAGTAAACGAAATACAAGATAAAATGTCAGATACAAAACACGTGAAGGAAATCGACGTGCTTTCGCTTTTGAAGAAAGTGGCGTCGAGGAAAAAGGAAATGATAATCTTCGTTTCTGTATTCTTTGTTATTGGAGTTATCGTGGCTTTGGAACAGCAGAAGAGATACACCTCTTATGTGGTGTTGGCTCCAGAGGCCACAAGTATGGGTATGTCGCAGAACCTCAGCGACATTGCCGGAGCCATAGGTATGGATATCGGTGGCGGTAAATCATCCGTCGATGCCATCTATCCCGACATCTATCCCGATGTCTTCGCATCCACAGACTTCGTGGTGAAGCTCTTCGATATTCCCGTCAAGGTGAAGGGACAGAAGAAGACATACTACAACCACATCCTGCAGGACACCAAGATACCATTCTGGGACTATCCCAAGTTGTGGCTAATCAAGATGTTCGGTAAGAAAGACACCATACCGAGCACCAATGTCGTTAACCCACATTGTCTGACAAAGATCCAGAGCGAGGTCTGCGAGGCAATAGTCGGAAGCATCGGTTGCCAGATCAACAAGGGTACCAATGTGATAACCCTTTCCGTTACCGACACCGACGCTCGTGTGGCTGCCTGCATGGCAGACTCCGTGAAGACCAGACTGCAGAACTACATCACGCTCTACCGTACGAAGAAGGCAAGACAAGACCTGGCTTACTCACAGCAGATCAATGCAGAGGCAAAGGCAGCCTATGAAAAGTCGCGTCAGAAATATGCATCATTCGCCGATGCCAACTCAGAAGTCGTGCTCATGTCGTATCAGTCTAAACTCGAGGACCTGGAGAACGATATGCAGCTGAAGTTCAACAACTATTCGCAGACCGCCCAGCAGGTGCAGAAGGCACAGGCGAAGATACAGGAGAACACTCCGGCGTTCACCGTGATTCAGAATGCCACCGTGCCATTGAAGTCGTCGAGCATGCCGCGAACGCTTATGGTCATCATATTCGTGTTTGTAGGAGTTATAGCAGACGCCCTCTGGGTGTTGGTGTTGAGCCAGGCTTTTGGCAAGAAGAAATAAAGAAAGGTAATACATATAGATGGAGTTCGCTTATCCTTATCTGCTGTTGGTCATGATCTATGGTTCTCTTGCCGTATATGCCCATTTCAACAGCGAGTCACAGATGAAGACAATGTGTGTGAACATATTGTCAGTTGTCGTATTTGTGTTCTTCTTCGGACTCAGAGGATTCGTGGCCTACGACTGGACCTCATATTATCCCGAGTATCAGAGTCTGACCGACCTGCGCACCTTGTTCACGCTTCCGTTGAACAAATGGACGTGGGAGCCGGGCTTCATGATATTCGGAGTGATATGCAAGACCATATATCCCAACTATTTCTTCTTCCAGTTTCTGTGTATCTTGATAAACGTTACATTGCTGATGATGTTCTTCAGGCGATATGTCAGCAACATACCGCTTGCGTTTATGATCATGCTCGTGATGAGCGGTTTCGAGATAAACATCAATCTGGTGCGCAACTCCATATCCATATTGCTGTTCGTCAATGCCATCGTGTTCATTGAGAAGAAGCAGTTCCTGCCCTTTTTGCTCGTTTGCTTGTTAGGCTTCACGTTCCATAGTTCGTCATTGGCATACATACCGATGTATTTCATCATCAACAGAAAGTTCAACAAATACATAATGATGGCGATATTCGCCGTTGCCAATGTGATATACCTCTTCCATATCCCCATCCTGAAGTCGTTGATACTCCTGGTGGTAGACTATATCATGCCGTCTACCAAACTCTGGGTGGAGGCATATCTCAGCATGGACCTCAGCACGGGCTCCGTGTTGAGTATCGGCTATCTCGAGCGACTGCTCACCGGAATACTTCTGTTCTGCTATATCGACAAGCTCAGAGAAGTCCGCAACGGCAACAACATCTTCGTGAACAGTATGCTCTTCTATCTGTGCACATTCCTGTTTCTCAGTGAGTTCCGCACGATAAGTCTCCGCTGTTCCTATCTTTTCATCTATGCATACTGGATAGTATGGATAGACCTGATAAAGTGTTTCACCTATCGCAACAACAAGATACTGTATCTGTCGTTCGTGGCGTTGTATAGTCTGCTGAAAGTATATTCCCTCAATACCACCGCCATGTCGGAGTATTACAACATCACCATAGAGAACAAGCCATACAACGAGAGGCTCATCCATTTCAGACAACATTTCAACGACGTTAAATAAAAAGACATACCATGAAAGGAAAAGTATTGTTCATAGATTACGTATACATGAAGGGACACGTCAACTTCAATCGTATCCATATCGACGCCATCCGCTCGGCAGGCTACGATGTGAAGATAGTGTTGCATTCAGACATAGCTTCCCAACTCGATTATCCTGACAGCGATTACGTTGCCAAGCTGCCCCGCTTCTTGAATATGCGCGGCAAGAGAGCCGTTCTCAACCGCATTATATTCACTGTCACCCTGCTGTATCTGAAATTCAAGATACGCTTCTCAGATTACACTCATGTAGTGGTGTCGAGTTGCGATGAGGTCACTTTGGGTCTGTTGCCCCTTTGCCGTAATATGTATATAATATGTCATAACACCGGCACCGTGGCATCCAGGGTGAAACTATTCTTTCTCAAGCGTCTGGCGCGCCACAACACCTTCGTTGTGTTCGACGACTATATGAAGAAACCGCTGCTTGAGAATGGCATAACAAATGTTGCCGTGGTGTCACACGGCTGCGTCAGTCCGTTTGATGAAAGCCATGCCGATACCAGCCTTCCCGAATACTTTTCCACTTTCAGGAAAGTGGTGTTCCATCCCTCTTCAAAGGCAGACGACACCTTTGTGAATTCGCTCGTAAGCAGTAGCGAACTTGCAGATTTCCTTGCCCGGAACGATGTGCTGCTGCTCATTCATGGCGACAAGAAAGAAGGCGAGAAATATCCCGACAACGTGCGCTTCATTTCAGGCTTCCTGCCAACGGCGCTCTATCGGGAGATATTCCTCCGTTCAGACATCGTGCTCCTTGCCTATCCCTCATCCTTCCAGAATCAGGTCAGTGGAGTGAGCTTCGAGTGTGTGGCAAACAGGAAGAACATGCTTGTGCTTGAGCATCCCGCCCTGCATTACTGCCGTGACTTCTATAACTACGATCCGATATTCTCCTCTACCGGCGAACTGATAGAGAAGATGCGGGCGCTGACAGGCGACAACGGTCTGCATTGTGTGGCAACCCCGGAATCGCTGACTCCAGACTATCTTAAAATCTTTGGATAATGGAAATATCTGTTATAATACCTACATACAAGCCCGGAGAATACATCTCCGACTGCCTCCGTTCTTTGGAGGAGCAGGATTTCCCCGTTTCCGATTATGAGGTGATAATCGTACTCAATGGCTGCGACATGCCATACCGGTCGATGCTCGAAGGTATCATCACCGACAATGGTTATGTCAATGTGAGAGTCATTCAGACCGACGAGCCGGGTGTGTCGAACGCCAGAAATATCGGTATAGACAATGCAAAAGGCAAATATCTGCTCTTCATCGACGACGACGACTGGGTGGCAGGCAACGACTATCTGTCGAGCATGCATGCCATGACGGATTTGCATACGGTGGTTGCCTGCAATTGTTATCTCATTGATGACAAGACCCGTGAGCACCTGCCGTATTTCCTCACATCAGCCTACAAGCGATGCATGGAATGCCCCAAGCTGACATTGTTCAATTCGCGGAGCTTCCTGTCCACGGTAACAGGGAAACTCATACCCAGAGATGTGATAGGAGACAGGCGGTTTGACACGAAGCACAAGCTCGGTGAAGACGCCCTGTTCATGTTCATCGTGTCCGACAGGATTTCCAGAATGGAGATTGTCCACAATGCCGACACCGTATATAACGTGAGGGCAAGAGAGAATTCCGCCACCCGTGCACGCCATCGGTATTCGGAAAGAATTGCCGTGGCGATGAGGCTTACGTGTAGCTATATGGGGGCATATCTGAAAAAGCCGCTGAAATACGACTTCCTTCTGTTTGCATCGAGGGTCTATGCCACGATAAGCAAGCTGCGTAAAAAAGTATATGAATAGAAAATAACTGATATCGTATGAAATACTGCATATTGACACCACGCTTCCCCTTTCCCGAAAATGGCGGAGACGTGTTGAGAATTAACAATATAGCCAAATATCTGAAGTCTGCCGGTCATGAGCTTGTCCTTGTGTCCTTCTGTGAGGGCAATCCTGACATGGCAGCCGCAAAGACCCTGTATGACAAGATATACGTAGTAAAGCGCAAGAAGACCAACTCAATGCTCTACTCGCTTGAGTATATGCTGAGCGGTCGCCCCATACAGTGTGGCTACTACTACTCTCGGGAATACTCAAAGCTGCTGGGGATGGTAATCAGCAAAGAGAAACCAGACCGTTTCGTCAGCCATCTGCTCAGGATGGTGCCATACCTCACCCGGCATGGCGTGGAGTCGCAATCCATCGTGGAGATGACCGATGCCTTGTCGAAGACCTATACTCTGTCTTCCGGTTTCAAGGGCATGTCGCTGAAGAAGGTTATTTACGCCATCGAGCGCAAGCTTATCCGAAGATATGAGCACTTTGTGATGAATAAATTCCCGAAGGTGGTACTCGTTTCACAGGCAGACATCGACTATCTCTCTGCCGGGGACGACAAGCATTCGCTGGCATTATACACCAATGGCGTGGAGTGTATGGACGAGATACCCGATTCCTACGACCATGACAAGATCTGCTTTGTAGGCAATATGCGAACCCTGCAGAACCAGGATGCGGTGTTGCATTTCGTAAACGACATCTTCCCGTTGATTCTGAAGAATAAACCCGGAGCCAGATTCTATATCGTAGGGGCAGAGCCGCCGAGAAACATCATGGCGCTGTCTGAAAAATCCGAGAATATCGTGGTGACAGGATTTGTAGACGTCCTTTCAGATGCCGTTAAGGATTCCTGCGTGGCTGTGGCGCCGGTGCAGATTGCCGCCGGCATTCAGAACAAGGTGCTTGTGGCTATGGGTATGGGAGTGCCGGTGGTGATGTCGTCGCTCATTTCAAAGGCAATTCCCGAACTTGAAAGTGGCACCAACTGCATCATCGAAGATGCCGACCAAGCCTTTGCCGACGCTTGCCTGAGGATGATGGACAACGAAGCCGACCGCAACCGCATTTCCCGTTCAGGCTATGATACAGTAAGGAAATACTATTCATGGCAGGAGAAACTCTCCGGCTACGATCATTTGAATGCTGACTAATCTTCCACAAGCGGTCATCAAACTGTTACTCTTGCCTAAGCATGGCATAGAAAAATGCTCCATGATTCCGTTATTTGGAATTATGGAGCATTTTTGCAAATTATGGAGTCTTATATTGTTTTAGAATCCCTTGAATGTCAGTTTCAGCGTTTCCGACTGCAACACCATTTTACTTCCAGTCAATTTTAATACCTGGAAATTCTCCTCCAGCTTGTTTATGCCGTATGGTGCCAGCAGGGTAGGGTCGGAGAGAGGCACGTCGCCGTTTTCGCGGTCGTAGACGTATGGTGTGTGCAGCGTGAGCTGCGTGTTTGTCTGGTTGAAGCGCATCAGAATCTTCGCGAGCTTCTCGTTTTTGTCATCCGCCTGCATCAGTTTGTTTTGGAATGCCCAGAATAACTTTTCATTCTTCAGGTCGAGCACTCCGCCAGTGGCAATCGTGTCCACACGGGTCAGATGCCACATACCGTTGAAATCTCCGGCAGCCGATGAAGTCTCTATGTCGCATGAGGCGAGAGACATCGTGGTGAGTATCGTTGTGGCGGCTATGAGAATGCCGCATATTGTCTTTCTCATTTCTTTTCTTTTCTTTTTTCGTTTTTCTTGTTCCCTTGTAGATTATCTCTGAAGTTGGTAACAGTGCCTACAGACTGAAACTGCCCCTCTTGGCGATGGTCAGCTGGAAACCGTAGTTGTTGCCCAGTATTCCACCGAAGTCCATGGCATAACCGCCTTTCACGCTCCAGTTGCGAAGCAGAGACCTTGTGAATTTGTATTCACCCTCAACGAGGAAACTGATATTGTGGCGTAAGTCGTTGTAAGGACTGCCATAGGTCCCCAATCCCTCCTGATAAGTGGCAAGCACACGGTATCGTGTGTTGTCGCTGGGACGGCCGTCGAATCCCAGATGGAAAGCCATGAAACGGTTGTCCTGCACAAAGATGCTTCCATTCTGGTTGTAGATTGGCGAGCGGAAGAGAGGGTTTCCCATCACCTGTCCCCAGTGCTGCCATCCAGGATAGATGTTGTGGTTGTAGTAATTGTCGGTGCCGCCGATATGGTCGGGAATAGTCGTCGTATGGTCGTGGTATATAGGTCCGCTTTGATATTTTGTGTAGATATATTCCACCACGATGTTTCTCAGCCATGTACCGTATTTCATGTTGAGGTCGAAACCTATCATCCAGTCTTTGAAGTCGTAGAGCACGTAGCGTCTCTTCTTCTTCACCTGCCATTCCTCACCGCTTCCGTAACCATCGTAGTCGAGTTGGAACATCGCCGAGTGGTCTTCAAAGAATTTGTCTACGTAGAGTCCCGCTTTCCAAAGGTCTTTCTCCAAGTTCAGTCGCATCATCCAGCTGCCCAGCTGGTTTCCTTCTGCATTTTTGTAGTTTTCGCCATCGGTGATGTCTTTGCCTCCCGGCACGAAAGCGTTCCAATAACCTTTCAGACTCGTGTTACCGTTTATCACCGACACCGTTCCGTCACCGTTAGGCAGATACGATTTTCCGCCGAACTGCGATGCCATCTCCAGTCCCAGTTCCAGCGAGAGAGGGTGCATATACGGGTCGCTTCCTATTCTGATGAATCCTGCCTTGGAGTGATATAACACGTTGTCGGCATATCTGCTCCGCTTGCTGGTGAATTCGTGCTGCCATGAGTCGTCGGTCATTATTCCGTAAGCCACATGACCTTTCAGCTGCACCCATCCGCCAGTGAACGGCACCTTCCAGTAGTCTTCGAGCGCCAACCTCACCTGTGGTACGGGTCGGGCGTTTATGCCCAAAGTCTGCGAACCGCTGCTGAGCCTGTTGTCCTTCAGGTTCATCGGCCTTTCCTTTGCTCCTATGGAGAGAGTGCCATGCAGCCATCGTCCCTCCACGTATGCCTGTTGCAATACCACGTTGCTCGTATAGTTGAATGGCACGGCGGCGTCAATGCCGAATCCGTATCCCCATTTCTTTTCCATGTCGTTGCCGATGTTTCTCTGCAGCGATCCTCTGATGTAGCCGTTGTTCTCGTCGAGCGACGACAATCCGTATTTGTTGGCGTTCAGCCATAGTGGGGTCTTGCCGTGTGAGAAGCTTCCCTGGGCCTCAGCCGAATATTCAAATTCCCCTTTCTTCTGTAGCGTGGTGGTTTCGTCGTCGTAATTGTCGTTGTCTTGAGCCGTAGCGTTTAGTGTCGCTGCGGAAATCAAGGCAAGTAGAAATACCTTCTTCTGATTCATAAATGTTTTGATGTTTGTGTCTATTGTTGCATCAGTCTTTCGATGAATTTGCACACCATGTCGATACCCTTCACGTTCTCTCCGCCCTGAGGGATGATTACGTCGGCATACCTCTTTGTGGGTTCAATGAACTGTTCGTGCATAGGTTTCAGCACTTCGAGATAACGGTCTACCACCATTTTCACGTCGCGTCCACGCTCCACGATGTCCCTTTGTATGTTGCGTATCAGTCGCTCGTCGGAGTCGGCGTCAACGAATATCTTCAGGTCCATCATGTCTCTCAGCTTCTTGTTCAGCAGCGTCATGATGCCCTCGATGATTATCACAGGCTTTGGTTCCACATGGATGGTCTCCGGCAGACGGTTGCATTTGATATACGAGTATGTGGGCTGTTCGATGGCGTTTCCCTTGCGCAGTTCGTTCACCTGCTTGATGAGCAGTTTCCAGTCAAAGGCGTCGGGATGGTCGAAGTTTATGGCATGTCGTTCCTCCTCCGTCATCTCCGTCGTATCGTTGTAATATGAGTCAAGCGGTACCACCGCAACATAGTGTGGAGGCAGAGCTTCCACGATTTTCTTTACCACGGTGGTCTTGCCAGAGCCCGTACCACCAGCTATGCCGATTATTGTCATATATTCTGTTTTGATGTTTGCTATTTTCTTATCAGGACCTTGCGGTATTGTTCCGCTTTCTTCTCCAGTTTCATGGGGTAGGCTCTCGAACTGCTTGGCATGCGGAAGAGAGTCATCCTCTTGCCGTTGTTCAGAAACTCTACCGATGTGCCAACTTTAGGGACGGGGCAGCCGAAATGCGTGGCGAATACCGTAGTGGCCTTCTCTCCTGTCGTCACCACCGTGGTGCAGTGGGGGAGTCTTTCCAGAAGCGAGTCGAGATCAGTTGGTGTCACAATCTCCAGATCCTTGTCAGAAGCCGTGTTCTTCGTGCGTCTCACGGCACACGCCGTGTCGTATAGCGCCACGCCCTCTTTGGTGAGGAATTCCACTATCTGCTCTTTTCTGAACCTCTTCCTCTCCGTGTCCACGAAATGGTCTTTGTCGTCAAAAAACAGTAGCCCAAAGATTCTCCACATGTCGTTTATGAAGTTAGGATAGAAGAAATCCATGCTCCATCGCTGTTTTGATGGCGGAAAACTTCCAAGCATCAGCAGCCAGGCATTCTTGGGCAGGAAAGGCTCGAGTGGATGGCATTCTACAGGAATGTTGGCGGATGATGCCCCAGTGTCGGCACCCGCCAATCCGCCAGTCCCTCCGTTCTTCCCCATGGTAGTGGACAGGCTTGTTTTGCTTTCAGTTTCTTCGTTTGATTTCATAAAGACTTACTGTGATATAGTCTTGAACCTCGGTATTACCCATTTTGCCTTGGTTCCCTCAAATTAAGATCTATTCCATATCCCTATTTCTGCTCTTTCACCAGATACACGACTACCGGCAGGTGGTCGCTGTATCCGTCGAGCCATACGCCGCCGGCATGAGTACGCTTTGGAGCACCCTTGTATTTCCCTTCGGTCTGGAACAGGTAGTCGCGGCGGAAAATCTGGTTCTTGAAGAATTTCAGTGTAGAGAAATCCTTTGCTCCCTTTTTGTTCAGCAGGTTAGGAGTCATTACAATCTGGTCGAAGAGGTTCCACGAACCGCCATAGGTCAATGTTCCCAATCCCTCTTTCACCAGTATGTTGTACCATGGGTTATACATCTCGCCTTTGCCCACCTCGTCGATGTCTGGTTTGCATCCCAGAGCCTCCGTCATGCTGGCGTTTGTGGGGTCGTCGTTCATGTCGCCCATCACGAATACCTTCACCTTTGGGTCTTCTCTGAGCAGCGAGTCCTTCAGCGCTCTCACCTGGCGGCCGCCCGATTCACGATAGAAAGGTTTAGCCGCCCGGCTCGGCCAGTGACACACCACGAATGCCACATGCTCGCCGGCCATCTCTCCGCTCACGGTCAGGAATCCGCGGGTCAGAAACGCACTGTCCTTCTCCAGTTCTTGCACGTATGGCACGAGCTTCGTGTTCCAAACCTTGAAGAGCTGCGGATTGTAGAGCAGCGCACAGTCGATGCCACGGCGGTCCGGACCCTCTATATGTACGTATTTATAGCCACGTGCCTTCAGCGGTTCCTGTGCCGTGAGGTCGTCGAGCGCCTTGCTGTTCTCCACCTCGCTCAGTCCAATCACGGCGCATCCCACGTTCTTAGGCAGCACGTCGGTGCCCATGTCGGCAAGAGCCCTCGCCATGTTCTTCAGCTTGTGAGAATATTTCAGCCCATTCCAGCGGTAAGACCCCGTAGGAAGGAAGTCGTAGTCTCTTTTGCCCTCGTCGTGGCAAGTATCGAAGAGATTCTCCTGGTTGTAGAATCCCACTCCGTAGCACAAATACTTTTTCTCATTTTGCGACATTGCGCCGATAGACACCATGCACAGCGCTAATATCAGCAAGAAACTGATTCTTTTCATTTTCATATTGTTTTAAATATTTTGTTTTTCTATACTGCCTGTCTGACAATTATCCACGTCTTTGTAATCAAAGACAAAGGTATGAATTATTTTCCATTATTTTGGCATTGCGATATTAAATGTTTGTAACATCCCGTATTTTTATCTTGTAATGTTTGTCGCTTAGTCAAAAAAGCGTTAACTTTGTGGCATACAAACATAACACTTATTTATGAAGCAGAAGAATCTGAAATTAGCCGTGATGGCATTGTGCTCCGCTTCTATGGCCCAGGCCCAGACAGTAGGTACTGACTCCATAGGACAGCGTGGCGCCGCTCTCAGCGAGTCGGCTTTCACGTTTACGGAGGCACAGCTCGGAGAAGACGATGATATGTCGCAGAACGTTACCATCGTCAATTCCAACTCCAACATGTATGCGAGTGAGGTTGGATTCCTCTTCTCGCCGGTGCGTTTCCGTTATCGTGCGTTCGACCAGAAGTATAACGATGTTTATATCAACGGACTGCCGATGAACGACATGGAGACGGGGCAGTTCCGCTATTCCCTCGTTGGCGGACTCAACCAGCAGACAAAGAACCAGGAGTTCGCCCTTCCGTTTGAAACCAACAATTTTGCCATGACGGGGATGGCAGGTTCAAACAACTATAACTTCCGTCCGGCAAGCATGCCGGCAGGCCACAGGATAACGCTCTCCGGAGCCAACCGCAGTTATACGTTGCGAGGCATGTACACCTTCAATACCGGACTCAGCAACCGTGGTTGGGCATTCTCTGGAAACCTCACATACCGCTGGGCGAACGAAGGATACGTGGAGGGAACGTTCTATAACTCCCTCTCTTACTTCCTCGGAGTGCAGAAGGTGTTCGGCGACGGAAGCCACTCCCTCTCGCTCACCACATGGGGCAACCCTACGGAGCGCGCCTCTCAGGGAGCCGGTACTGACGAGATGTACTGGATGGCAAACGACAGATACTACAACCCATACTGGGGATACCAGAACGGCAAAAAGCGCAACTCACGAGTAGTCAACGACTTTGCGCCGACAGCTCTGCTCACATGGGACTGGAAAATCTCCGACAACGACAAGCTGACGACTTCGCTCATGGGCAAGTACAGCATGTATAAGAGCACGAAGCTGAACTACAACAACGCCGACAACCCTCATCCAAACTACTGGAAGAATATGCCGAGCAGCTATTTCGATATCTGGGACGACACCAATACCTCATACCGGAACAGCGATGCGCTCGCCAACTGGCAGTCGGCATACGATTTCTGGAGCGGACCTAAGGCAAACCGCCAGATAAACTGGGACCAGCTGTATTATGCCAACAAACAGGCATCGGCACAGGGACAGGATGCCATGTATTATCTGCAGGCAAAGCACAATGATGCGCTGACAATCGCATTGGCTTCAACTTTCAACAAGCAGATAGACAAAGACAAGGCATGGAACATCGGCATTGTGGGAGCTACCAACAAGGGCATGCACTACCAGACGATGGAGGATATGCTCGGAGCAACGACATTCCACAACGTGAACACCTATGCCATCGGCACCTATTCGCCAGATGCCGACGAGGTGCAGTATGACCTCAACAACCGCAACGGCCTCGTGGGAAAAGACGACAAGTTCGGTTACAACTACAACCTGCTCGTGAACAACGGCAAACTGTGGACGAGCTACTCGGAGAACTTCGGCAACCTGCACTATGTAATCGCCGGTAAACTGGGATATACATCCATGCAGCGCGACGGAAAGATGCGCAACGGTCTCGCCAAGGACAACTCTTACGGCAAGAGCCACACGGCACAGTTCATTGACGGCGGAATGAAATTCGGAGCCAACGTTAATCTGGGCCGTGGCAACACCTTTACCCTCGGACTCGGATATGAGCACCGTGCTCCGCAGGCAAAGGCGGCCTTCATATCACCGGAGATAAACAACGACTTCGTGCGCAACCTCAAGAACGAGCGCGTGTTCAGTTCAGAAATCGGATACCAGTTCCAGACCTCTTGGCTGCACGCCAACATCAACGCATACTACAGCTACCTCACCAACGTGAGCGACTGGCAGAACTTCTATATGGACGACGTGAACTCATTCACATACGTGTCGCTCACAAACATGAAGAAGGCATACTATGGCGTTGAGGCAGGATTGAAATTCCGTGTTACAAGCGCCTTCGACGTGAAACTTGTCGGACAGATAAGCGACGCCAAGATTCTCAACGACGCCAATCTCGAGTATATGCGCTCGCAGAATGCCGTGGTATATGGTGATGTGGCAGACGGACTCGTTGAAGACCATATATATAATAAAGGTATGCGCGACAACGGCACACCGCTCACGGCAGCAAGCCTCGGACTCAGCTATCACAGCGGCGGATGGTTCATCGACCTTAATGCCAACTACTACGACCGCATCTATCTCTCATACTCTCCTAACTACAGATATGAGTCAGCATGCAAAGTGCGTGGCGACATCCTCAACAACCAGCCGGTGCGCAGCAAACTCTCACAGGCTAAGGGACACGGCGGATTCATGATAGACGGCTCTATCGGAAGAAGCATATACCTGAAGCGCGGATCGCTCTCAATCAACCTCACCGTGACGAACATCCTGAACAATACCAACATCGTGACCGGAGGATACGAGCAGAGCAGAAGCGACTACAGCACACCGAAGGCCGACGGAACGGCAACGACACGTGCATACAAGTTCTCTAAGAATCCAATGAAGTTCTATGCCTATGGCACCAACGGACTCCTCAATATCGCGTATAAATTCTAAAAAACTCTCATGACAATGAAAAAGACGAAATATATAAAATTCCTCGTTGCGGCAATGCTCCTCGGCGGACTTGCCACTTCTTGCATGGACGACGACTGGAACGACCCGACCGGCGAGGTGGCTCCATATGGCAACAACGACATCGTGGAGGACGATGCCAAGATGATATCCATAAAAGAACTGAAGGCAAAGACAGTAGACCTCATACCCTCATCACAGGCAAACGACACCGTGCGCATCACGGAAGACTGGCAGTTGAAGGTGCGTGTGACCGGAAACGACATTCAGGGAAACATCTACAACCAGATTGCCGTGCAGGACGAGAGCGGAGAGGGACTCCTCATCTGCATACAGAAGGGCGGACTCTTCGGATTCCTGCCTGTAGGACAGGAAATTCTCGTAAACCTCAAGGGACTCTATATCGGCATCTATGGCAACAACGTGCAGATTGGTGTGCCATATACGAATACCAGCGGCAGGACATTCCCAAGCCGTATGAACATCAACGTGTGGAACGAGCACTTCAAGATTCTCGGTGCGGCAGACGCTTCAAAGGTGGTGCCTGAGAAATTCGATGTGTCAAAGCTGAAAGACGTGGCATACGTGAAATCTCATCGTGGAAAGCTGATGACACTGGAAAACGTGGAGATGGACAAGGCTGACGGCAAACTGGCATGGGCGCCGGAGGCTGACAAGGACGCCGGAAACGGAGTGAGCCGCACGGTGAAAATCAACGGCAAGGCACAGAGTCTGATGGTAGTGCGCAGCAGTACATACGCCGACTTCGCTGCCAAGGCGATGCCTACGGGAAAGGTGAACCTCACCGGTATCTTCACCGTATACGCCACAAATCCTTCAAAATATGGCTACACCTGGCAGATTCTCCTTCGTTCAGACAGCGACATCGAGGAGGTGAAATAAGCAAGGCTGAGAATTCAATAAAAAGTAACAAAACTATAAAAAAGAAATACAATGAAAAAGATATTATATTCAGTAATGGCGATGGCTGCCCTGACATTCTCATTCGCATCGCTGACAAGCTGTGAAGACGTTCCTGCACCGTATGAAATGCCGGACGTAACACCTGATGAACCTTCAAGTCCGGAAATGGAGCCGGCAGGTACCGGTACACAGGCAGATCCGTACAACGTGGCTGCTGCCATCAAGTATATTGACAATGGTGGTGCCGAGGACAAGGACGTCTATGTAAAGGGTAAGGTAGTGTCAGTACAGTCTGGCAGTTTCGACCCGAGCTACGGCAGTCTCAAATACTACATCTCCGACGACGGTACAGCAACAAACCAGTTCCTCGTTTTCAACGGATATGCAGGGCCAAACCGAACCAAGTTCTCTGGCGAGGACGCTCTCAAGCCAGGCGATGAGGTAGTGATATGCGGTAAGCTTGTGAACTACAACGGAACAAAGGAATTCACAACCGGAAACTATATCGTTTCAATCAATGGCAACGGTGGCGGCGGTTCAGACCAGCCGGCAGCAGGTCAGCCAACCGGCGACGGTACAAAGGCAAACCCATTCAACAGCGTGGCTGCAAACCAGTATGCATCGTCTCTCGCTGCCGGCGTGGAGTCAGACAAGGACGTATATATCAAGGGAAAGGTGGTTTCAGTCAAGGAGCAGTATGGCACCCAGTTTGGCAATGCCACATTCTACATCTCCGACGATGGCAAGGCAGACAATCAGTTCTATGTGTTCCGTGCTCTTTATCTGAACAATGAGAAATACACCTCAGGCGCAACTCTCAATGTTGGTGACGAAGTGGTAGTATGCGGCAAGGTTGTCAACTATATGGGCAACACCCCAGAGACCGTTCAGGGCAAGGCTTATCTCGTTTCGCTCAAGAGCAACGGCGGCAGCGGTTCTGAAGGCGGCACTACCGGTGATGCGAGCGCTTCGAATGGCGACTTTGAGAACTGGACAAACGGTTTGCCAAATAACTGGAAGACTGCTTCTTCTGCAGGAAATGCAACACTCAGCCAGAGTACAGATGCTCACAGCGGAAAGTATTCTGTAAAGGTTGGTGGATCAAGTTCTGCCAACAAGCGCCTTGGTTACAAGGAGATAACTCTGAAGCCAGGTGAATATACTGTTACGTTCTATGCAAAAGCTGCAACATCTACAGGTGCCTCTGTTCGTCCGGGATATGTTCCGGTGAAAGATGGAGCAAACCCAACCGGAAGCGATTATAAATATGGTGACTATGTAAACGACATAACAGCCACGAAATGGGTGAAAGTCACATATACATTCACAATCGAAACAGAAGGTACTTACAGTGTTCTTGTAATGAATGCCAAAAAGCCAGGCGGAGATGTGTTGATTGACGATTACACTTTGACAATGGGCTCTACCGTTATCATTAAATAAAACATTGACCTTATATATTCAGAATCCCATCATCCCTCCAGATGATGGGATTTTTCTAAGCACTCCTAAATCTAACAATACATAAAATGGAAAACGACAAGGAGTTTATTCCGCAGAAAGGAGGCTATCGTGATTTGATAGCATTTCAGAAGGCAACTTGCATATATGACATCACATATTATTTCGCACACAAATTCTTGGACAGGACTGACCGTACCGTAGACCAGATGATACAGGCTGCGCGCAGCGGCAGGCAGAATATTGCCGAGGGCAGTGCGGCGGCAACCACCTCACGAGAAACGGAGCTGAAACTGACCAATGTGGCGAAAGCAAGTCTGCAAGAACTATTGCTGGATTATGAGGACTATCTCAGGCAAAACGGACTGGTACAGTGGGGAATATCAGATGTAAGAACTGTAAAGGCGAGGGATATTTGTAAAAGACATAATGATACGGAATTTTATATGAAACAGATTCCGAGCCGTTCGGCTGAAACCATCGCAAATATTGCAATAATACTGATTCATCAAGCAGACACTCTCCTCAGACTGTTGATAGAGAGGCAAAAGGCGGATTTCCTGAAAAACGGTGGAATCAGGGAGGAAATGACGAGGGGCAGAATTGCTTATCGGCAACAGAATGGATGGAAGAAGTGAGAAAGTGAGGGAAATTATAGGAGAAATAGGACTTATAGGACAGATAGGACTTATAGGATTAATAGCAAGGTTGTATTTGTCCTATAAGTCCTATCTGTCCTATAAGTCCTAAAACGTCCTATTTGTCTTAAAAAAGGCGTAGTCCCCTCATTTAGCCTGCCGGTTCAACATTTTTCCAAAATTTCTTGTCCATTCCACAAAAAAGCCTTACCTTTGCAGCCAAATGCTGAAAAGCATCGAAAATAATAAACAAATAAACAAACAATTTTAGATTAAAATGAAAAAAGGTATCCATCCAGAAAACTATCGCCCCGTCGTATTCAAGGATATGTCCAACGGCGATATGTTCCTTACACGTTCTACATGCAAGACTAACGATACAGTAGAATTTGAAGGAGAGACTTACCCAGTGGTAAAGGTCGAAATTTCAAGCACATCTCACCCGTTCTATACTGGTAAGAGCAAGCTCGTTGACTCCGCAGGTCGTGTGGACAAGTTCATGAGCCGCTATGGAAAAGCCCGTAAATAATATATACTAAGATATATAATTATTCAGGAAGATATTAAAGTGTGTTCAAGCGTAGTTGCATATGCGCATGAACGCACTTTTTGTTTGTATCCCAATCTGTCTTGCCCCCGAAACGGGCGTTACGCTGTTTTATGAGATGGGTTAAACCCATTTTGGGGAATAATCCTCTTGCTGCCGACAGTCAGCCAGAGGAAAAGCAAACTAAGACAATTCAAATCATTATGAAATTCATTATGAAGAACAGATTTCTTATTCGTGCTATGTATGCTGCGGCAGTTGCCCTTTTCTTCACGGCATGCGGCAGCGACAATGATGGTGGCGGTTCTTCACCGGCAAAAGAACCCAACGTAAACAGAAATACCGACTATACCGATGCCGCTGCGACAAGAACCGAAGTGCCGCATCTGCAGGGAGGCAACAGCCAGTTCATAGCCTATAGGGTGAGCGACAATATGTTCGACAAAGACGGAGTGAACTACTGTGTGGAGTGGGACCGCACTCTGAAGTCAAACCGCTGGACATGCTATGTGATGACCAAGCAGAACATAAAGAAGAATGTGCAGCGATGGTATGCCGCCGAAGGCGAGATGCAGTATCCTTTCGACGTTGTAAGCCTGACTACTGACGATTATTACACTAAGAGCAACGGACAGGATTTGATATACGGATCAGGATTCGACCATGGACATCTCTGTCCGTCGAACGACCGTCTGTACAGCCTCGCCATAAACAAGCAGACGTTCTATCTCACCAATATGCAGCCGCAGTACAAGGTGTTCAACGGAAGCGACAAGAACTATAAGTACAAGGGTCTGTGGATAAACATGGAGCAGTTCCTGTATAACTTCGTGTCAGGAACAAAGTTCTCCTCCGCTGACTCCCTCTTCGTCTGCAAGGGCGGTACGATAGACAGCGAGAACCATATCCTGCAGCGTATCGGCGGCAAGATGATAGTTCCGAAGTATTTCTATGCAGCCGTGGTGTGGAAGCGTGCCAAACTCAACGTGTATTCCGGCCTCGCTTTCTGGTTTGAGCACACCAACGTATATCATGGCGACGATGCGCTGAAGGGATATGTCGTTTCCATCTCCGAACTGCAGAACAAACTTGGCAACAAGATAGACTTCTTCTGCAATCTGCCGGACAAGACAGAGGCGCAGGTAGAGAAAGTGGCAGCGACAATGGACTTCGGTTTATAAAAAATCGCAAATATTCCGCATTTATTTGGTGCCTTTTCATCAGAAATGCCTATTTTTGCAAATAGATTGGCGAGAATGCTTCTTCTGAAGCCTCTGCAAAGGAGATATTATAAGTCTGTAATCGTGGATTATCAATCTGTGGTAAGAGGATTATCAGCCTGTAGGGGTATGGATTCCTCAACCTGTAATGCGCAGGGTATATCCTTGGCGCAGATGGTTCCGTGGCAAGAAGCGTCATTCTGCAAGAGAACAGGTTATTAAATCGAAAATATATTTTAAAACAAAAAACAAGAATAGAAATGAATACAGTATTTGACTTTTCGGTTAAGGACAGAAAAGGAAAGATGGTAGCTCTAAAGGAGTATGCCAACGAGGTATTACTGATTGTCAACACAGCCACTAAATGCGGATTCACTCCACAGTATGAAGAGCTGGAGAAGCTCTACGAGAAATATCACAGTCAGGGTTTTGAAATCCTCGACTTCCCCTGCAACCAGTTCGGACAGCAGGCACCAGGAACCGATGAGTCTATCCATGAGTTCTGCAAATTGAATTTCGGCACAGAGTTCCCTCGCTTCAAGAAGGTGAAGGTGAACGGTCCTGATGCCGATCCTCTATATAAATTCCTCACTTCGCAGAAGGGCTTCGCCGGATGGGACGAAAGCCATCCGTTGACAAAGGTTCTCGACGAGATGCTCTCACAGGCCGATCCCGACTACAAGTCAAAGGCAGACATCAAGTGGAACTTCACCAAATTCCTTGTAAACAAATACGGAATGGTGGTAGAGCGCTTCGAACCTACAGAGAATATGGAGAACGTCGAGAAGAAGATAGAAGAACTGTTGTAAAACAGAATAACGACTTTAAATACTAAATTATAATATGGAACACGTAAAATGCTTGATTATCGGTAGTGGTCCTGCAGGATACACTGCTGCTATTTATGCTTCAAGAGCAAACTTGAAGCCAGTTGAATATTGCGGTCTGCTCACCGGTGGCCAGCTCACACAGACCACTATGGTGGAGAACTTCCCCGGTTATCCTCAAGGAGTGCTCGGCGGACAGATGATGAACGACATCCGTGAGCAGGCAGAACGCTTCGGCGCTGACATCCGCGACGGCATCATCACTAAGGTGGACTTCAGCAAGGCTCCCTACAAGGTGACAACCGAAGAGGGCGTTGAGATTGAGGCGGACACCGTGATCATCGCCACTGGAGCGTCTGCAAAGTATCTCGGACTTGACGACGAGAAGAAATACAACGGTATGGGAGTGTCAGCATGTGCCACATGCGACGGATTCTTCTATCGCAAGAAGACCGTTGCCGTTGTGGGCGGTGGCGACACAGCCTGTGAGGATGCCCTCTATCTCGCCGGTCTGGCAAAGAAGGTATATCTCATCGTGCGCAAGCCATTCCTCAGAGCCTCTAAGGTGATGCAGGAGAGAGTGATGAACGCTGAGAACATCGAGGTGCTCTTTGAGCACAACACCATCGGACTCTACGGTGAGAAGAACGGTGTAGAAGGCGCACATCTCGTGAAGCGTCGCGGCGAGGCAGACGAGGAGAAGGTTGACATCCAGATCGACGGATTCTTCCTCGCTATCGGCCATAAGCCAAACTCTGACGTATTCAAGGAGTGGCTCGAGACCGACGAGGTGGGTTATATCAAGACCATCGACGGCACACCACGCACCAAGATTCCTGGAGTGTTCGTTGCCGGCGACGTTGCCGACCCAGTATACCGTCAGGCCATCACGGCTGCAGCAAGCGGTTGCAAGGCTGCGCTTGAGGCAGAGAGATATCTCTTGAACAAGTAATTCTCTCTTTGAGAGTTTCGTGAATATGCAGCCCGTAATGGTGGGCTTGCGATAGGGTAGGAGGAAGATGAAATATTTTTCCTCCTATTTTTATGTCCTTCTGTCTGGGATTATAAGTAAAGCAAAAGGAGCGAAGAATCAGATTCCTCACTCCTTTCTTAGGTCTGCATTACCTTAATATATCCTGATGTCTTTTATGCTTCAAAATCCTTTTACCTATCGTTTCTTTAATATAGTATGTTTATCCTTCTTTCCAGTCAGTCTTGTGTTGTATATATGATATAAGTCTTCTTTCTTTTATCCTTTTATCTTCCGAATCTTCCACCGCCACCGGAACGTCCGCCGCCTCTTGATGAACTGCTGCCGCCTGCCGACCTGTTGTTCGACGAACTGCTGCGGCTCGGTGTGAAGGTGTTGGCAGGGCGGGAAGAACCGCCTGCCGGACGATATATCCTCGTAGGGCTGTTGTTGAAACTGTTGCCCCTTGATGATCTGCCTATCTCTTGGCTCACTGTCGTGCGAGAGCTGCTCAGATTCGTTGTGCCGTTGCCGTTGCCTCTCCTCGGTGTAGTGCCTCTGTAGCCGCTGTTGTTATCGCGTTTGTTGTTGCCGCGGTCATAGCGTCCGCTGTTGTTGTCGTTGCGTCTGTTGTTTCGGTCGTAGCGTCCGCTGTTGTTGTCGTTGCGTCTGTTGTTTCGGTCATAGCGTCCGCTGTTGTTGTCGTCGCGTCTGTCATAGCGGTCATAGCGTCCGTTGTCATGTCTGCGGTCATGGCCTCTTTGTCCGCGGAAATCGCCACGGTCATATCTGTCTCTCATTCCAAAGCGGCTCTCTCCTGGGCGAGGTCCGAAGGTGCGTCCGTGATACCAGCTGCGTCCGCCGTTTCTGTGCCAGCTGTGTCCGCCGTAGTATGTGGCATAGAATGCCGGTCTGCCGAAATAGAAATATGTGCGGTTCGGGTAGCGTGCATAGATGCTGAATCGCCACACGCCGTCGGTCCATACCAGCGGGCGGTAGAAATATGCCGCTGAGCAGAAGGCGTTATACTGCCAGTCGAAGAGGATATAGCTGAGATCCATGTTTCTTCTCGTCCAGTATGTGCCGTAGAGGTCATCATAGGTGCTTATGCTCATCAGATAGTCGAGGTTCACCTCGTATGCTGCCTCATACTGCTCATCGTTCAGGTTCAGCTCGTAAGCCATCTTGTCGGTCAGGAAGAGTGCTCTGTCCCTTGCCTGCTCGTAGCTCATCGCCATTGTGGATAGTGCCACGGTGAGAAGCAATGCCATTGATAATATAAACCTTTTCATGATCATTGTGTTTTATGTTCGTAATGTTCTTTTCTCTGGTGCAAAGAAACAACAATTCCCGGTGCTGCCAAAGGGTTTTTCCCTAAAGTGGGAGGGAAAATCCCTATAAGTGTTTTCTCTTTTTTGAAGTGTTAGTTTATTGTTGTACTTTTGCGGTCTCCTTGTTTACTTGTATCTTGCCTGCTTGTCAACTAGCAGAGCAAGTTGAAAACTTGCGGAATATATAATATAAGGTGTATGGCAACAGTGAATGAAACCAAATGGCTGGCCAAGTATCAGCAGCTAAAGGACTATGTGGAGCAGCATCATCAGCTGCCCGACAAGAAGAAGGTGGAGAACCGGGGACTGCTCAACTGGTGGAAATACAACAAGAAACTGGCCAAGCTGGACAAACTCTCAGAAGAGAAGCTACGGATGCTGCAGGATTTGTCTGACAGCAGGATAATAAAATCTGACAAAAAGGCATTGTTTTTGTAAATATTATGTACATAATGTCATGCGTTTGTCATATATTTGTATATATTTCCGCTTGTTTTATGTCAATTATCTAACTATTAATATATGCCTTCTTTGACCGATATCAATAAAAAGTGTATGAAACGACTATATCCCCTCTATTTGTTGTGTGCGAACACAAAAGGCATTAACTTTGCAACTGAAAAGATAAAGATATAGATAAAAGCTGCAATAAGAGCAGCAGGTAAGAAGATTGTTTAACGATAACTAAAAAGAGAAAGGAAATTGATTATGTTGACATTTATGTTAGTAACAGCATGTGTAGTAGCTTTTGCAGTATTGGCAAGTGTTGGAATGAACATCGGCATGAAGCTCTACAAGTAAATTTTCTGAAGTATTTGAATTTTAGAAAGTATTAGAGAGAATCAGTTTATTTGTATACCCGCTCGCATGAGAGGGTGTAACCGGAGCGGTTGAATGGCGACTTCCATGTCGTTGTTCAACCGCTTTTCGTTGTTTTGGCCCGCAGATTTAGACAAGAACCTGGATAAACCCAAGGTGGATGATTTTCCTGCCGACATCAGCCCCCACCTGGCCTCAAACCCATCCTAACCTTCCCAAAGGGAAGGAACAGATTACTCCGGCTATCGACGACAGCCCCCACCTGGCCTCCCCCGAAGGGGAGGGATAGATACTCTTGTGGCTGATTATCATAAGGTTATCAATTGCAAATCCGGCTAAATCCCAATCCCTTTCGCCCGTCCTGATTTTCCCCCACAGCGTGGGGAATGAAACCCCACATTAGGGGGTTCTGTTCCCCACGCTGTGGGGGAAAATCAGGGTCTATGTCTTAGACATCACAAGTCTATATTTCAGACCATGAATACACCGGAATATAACATCAAAACGGGCGTTAGACCATCTAAATCCCCCAAGTAGTTGATTACACCAAAGGCTCGGAAATATCGGGCAGATTACAATTTGTCAAACAATACATCCCTATGCCATTCGAGGAATTCTTTTCGTGGCATATAGTCAAGGGCTTGGTTCAATGGATTGCCGATGTATCGTATGAAGAATTGTTGATAATAGCTTTATACATGCGAATGATACTTCTATGATACTTCTGTGACACTTTTTTGTAAACAAGAAAGAAAAGTGTCATTGGGGTAATGTGCAGGAGGTCAAATGATTAGGTGCGGACGGGGACTCCAGAATGAGACTATGATACTTTTTTGTCCAAAAAATGTTTCGTGTGACTGGGATAAAGGGAGTGTCAACAGATGCTTTTTGAAAAAAACAGGGATACCTCCTGTCTGCTTGTTCTCTGATTACCTATAGACAAAAACCAGGATAAACCACAAGTCTTATGATACAACAATAATAAGTCCTTATGATGTAATATGGGAATTCATAAGACTTATGACAATATGATGCTGTAATTACAACAATGGCTGTGACAATAGAAATGAATATCAGCCCCACCTAGACTCAAACCCATCCTAACCTTCACAAAGGGAAGGAACAAGTTACTCCGGCTATTGACAACAGCCCCCACCTAGCCTCCCCCGAAGGGGAGGGACAGATACCTTTAACTGTAGATTGTTGCTTGTAGTTGCTTGATTGTCAATAGTTTGTCATTAACAATGGTAACCAGCTTCTCCCCTACGGGGGAGAATGAGAGGGGGCTGATGTGATTGTCTGAACTCATTTCGGACTAACCAGTTCCTTCCCTTTGGGAAGGTCAGGATGGGTTGTCATTTTAATGTGTTTTCATTCCTCTTCAGGCGTTTCCTTTCCGAAGTCAGGGTCTATCTTCAGGAATGCCGTTACGAGGAACGTGATGGTGCAGCAGAGCATCACGATGATGAAGAACGTGCGATAGCCCAGCATATCCTTCATATATCCCGACACCATGCCCGGGAGCATCAGTCCGAGATATGATATTCCGGTGCAGATGGAGTAGTGGGAGGTCTTGAACTTGCCCTGGCTGTAGAAGAGCATGTAGAGCGTGAGCACGGTGAATCCCAGTCCGTATCCGAACTGTTCCACGAAGAGACACGACGACACTACGAAGAGGTCGGAGTTGAGCGAATAGCTCAGATATATATACACCACATCAGGCAGAGTGATGGCACACACCATCGGCCACAGCCATTTCTTCATACCGTCGCGGCTCACGAGATATCCGCCGAGGATTCCGCCGAGCAGCAGACCGATCAGTCCCACCGTGCCGTTGGCGAGTCCGTATTCCTGTGGCGACAGTCCCAGACCGCCCTGGGAGTTGGGGCGCAGGATGAATGTCTTCGTCATGGTGTTGAGCAAGGCCTCCGGAAATCTGTATAGCAGCAGGAAGAGCATTACGCAAAGCGTTTCAGAAGCCTTGAACTTGCTGAAAAACGTGGTGAACATCGTCTTTATCTCGTTAGCCACCTCTGTCATGCTGCGTTGCGTATGAGCGTCATCTGTAGGTTTCGGCATAGTGCGGCAGTGGAGCAGCCACATTCCCAGAAACAGTCCGGCGAGCCCATAGAATATCAGAGCCCACGAGAATTTTATCTGATTGCGGAACACCACCTGCAGCACTCCGGCGAGCGACACGAGAATGCCGTTGACGAAGATTATGGCGAGCCTGTAGAACGTGTTTCTGAGTCCCACGTATTTAGCCTGGTTGTGGTTGTCGAGTTCTATCATGTAGAACCCGTCGGCAGCCACGTCGTGGGTGGCGCTGCAGAAGGCGATGATGAAGAACAGGCACATGGTGGCCTGAAACCAGAATGCCGTAGGTATGCTGAACGCTATGCCAGCCAATGCGCTGCCGATGAGCATCTGCATGGCGAGCACCCACCAGCGCTTGGTCTTCAGGAGGTCGATGAACGGGCTCCACAGCGGTTTTATCACCCACGGCAGAGCCAGCCATCCGGTGAAGAGACCCACCTCAGTATCGGTGAGTCCCATTTGCATATACATCACCACGGAGAGACCCGTCACGATGGCGTTTGGCAGTCCCTCGGCGAAATATAGAGTGGGCACCCATGCCCACGGAGATGTTTTAGTCTTCATTTTTGTTTCGTTGTTTTCAATAAATATCCTTTATCTCGGCGTTGCGATAGTAGTGGAGTAGAATCTGACGGTAGTCGAAACCCTTTTCTCCCATCACGGCAGCACCTATCTGACACAGTCCCACACCGTGTCCCCATCCGGCTCCCGTGAGTTCGAACCGCTGCGGCACACCGCCGCTGCCGATGTCTTTGCGGTCTACCACGAATGCCGAGCTATAGAGGTGAGAGTCGCTCAGGGCGCGTCTTATCTCCAGTTCCTTGCCGATGGTGAACGAGCGTTCGGTGCCCACTATCAGCAGTTTGCTTATCCTGCCACTCTTTCCGCGTTCCACCGCCTTGAGGTCGATGATGTCGCCGAGGTTCATCTTCAGTTTCTCATCCAGCAGACTCTTCAGCTTCTGCTGAGTCAGAGTGACGTGCCAGCGGTAGAAGTCTGCAGTCTCCTGGTCGTAGTCGTTGAGCACCTCAGAGAGCACCTTGGCATCGCTGGTGTTGCAGAAGCTCTCCGGACTCGTCCTTATCCATTTCTCGGCATTCTCCTCGATGGTGAGGTCGGGCACGCTTTCGCCGCCGTCCTTCATTCCGTCCTCGGTATCCCTGACGGCGATGAGATAAGGTTTTGACACATCCTCCCAGCAGTATTGGAACTCCTCGCTCACTCCACCGCAGCATTTCGAGAACCTGGCGTCGCAGATGTCGTTGCCGTTCATGAGAATCTGTCCTCTCGTCAGCTTTATCGCCTGTGCCACGTGTGGCGACGTCTCCTTAGTTATTCCCTGATAGCGCTGGCAGTGGTCGTCGGCACACACGTCGAATATGGTGTGGTCTTCGCGGTCGTACCAGCGGATGAGCATGTCGTCCTTCTTGACAAACGAGAAAAAGTTGTTGCCGCTCTCAGCCACTTCCATCCTCTTCTTCATCTGTGCGAGCAGCCATGAGCGGGAGATTACGGCGTGAGCCTTGAGCAGTTCCAGACTCGATGTGGCGCTCATCTCGCTTGAGATTACGCTTTCGAGATATTTCTCCACAGGCAGACTGTTTATGGCACATATCTTGTCGGCCTCCACCACGAGGTTCAGTTCTCCCTGAAAGGTCTGCGTCTCCTTGCGCTCCCAGTGGAAGTTCACACCGATGGTCACGTCGAAGAGCGAGAACGACGCCTTGTCGGTCTTCGGTGAGAAACAGAGTTCGCGGTATTGGTTGCCGTTCCACAATATTCCACCCTCAGAGAATTCCACCACCTGTCTGCCGGTGATTATCTCACCCTTGGCAGAATACTCGCCGTTGAGCGAGAACTCAATCCTCTCGCCGCTCACTATTCCCACGTGAACGTTGGGCTCGCGGCGCTTGGGGCATATTATGCTCGCTGCCGAAGGTTTGTTGGCATTCTCCTTTATCTTCTTTATCACAGAGGCAAACTCCTCGTCGTTGAGGCTCACCTCACGCAGTATTTCTATCGCCTTCTCTGCCGTGAGACTCTTGAAGTCGGCCTCTCGCGGCGTTATTATCATTCCAGCCATGTCGAGAGCTCCCGGACTGATCATCAGCGAACCCTCGGCCTCAGGAGCCGACAGGTCGGGATAGCATGCCGGACGGTGGCGGCGGCGAGGGAATACCACCGAGAGATATTCGTCGCCGTTTCTCCAGCTCACGATGTTCATCATCGGCTCATAGTCGTCCTTTGCCATTGGCAGCGCCTTGTAAACGAATTTGAACAGTTCGGCGTCGCCCTTCAGACTCTTGCTGCGGATGAGCAGTGCCGGCGAAGGATATTCGTTTATCACGGAAATGCTCTCGCCGTCGTTGTTGGTGAATATCTCCGTCATGTTGCGGCAATAGCGTTGCCATCCCGTCTGCAGCGGCAGCAGTCCGCTCGTGCCGGCCTGGAAATGACAATGGTCGGGAGCCGACGCTCCGCATTTCGGACCGTTGTAGAATACCATCAGCTTGGGGAACAGCGTGAGCAGACGGTGTATCTCGCTGTAGTTGTGGTATATTGCCTGTGGCTGGTGGGTGAGCTTGGGTATCGTGAAATGTGCCGGCAGGATAGGGTAGGGGTTGACGAGAAGTTCGAAGTCCTTGTCGACAGTCTTAGACATCTGTTCCTCAGGACGGTTTTTGCGGCAGAGGAAGCACGGACGCTTCTCCAGACTCTTCTTGTCTATCCTTGCCCCTGTGGAGACGATGCGTGCCGGATTGAACTGCACAATGATATTGTTGCCTTCGCTGTTGAGCTGGCGCTGCTCCACATTGTGAAGGTCGCGGAAGTTCTCCCTTGCCAGGTCCCACTGTTCCATCTGTCTGTTGAAGAAGCGGTGGAGCGAACTGTCGTCGCTGAAGTCCATCATTCCCTTCTCTATCTGCTGTCTGGCAGAGAGCTCTATTGTCCTGATTCTGTCTTTATACAGGTTGTTGGCATTCACCTTCTCTATGCTCAGAGCGGCATCGCTGTTTCCGCCCCATCGGCGGCAGAGATACAGTTCGGAGAATATCCTGCCAATCCTGTAGCGGCGGCAGAAGGCGAGCGCCATGGCATAGTCTTCGCCATAGCTCGTGTTGGGGAACTGCAACTGCCGGAGCAGCGGTGTGAAGAAAGCGCGTGGCGCTCCCAGTCCGTTGATGCGCAGGGCGTTGTTGCATCCGTTGTCTTCGGTCCATTCAGCATGGTCGATCAGTCCTGGCGGCAGCGTGTTGAGGTTGAAGTCACACATGCGGTAGCTTCCGATGATCATTGCCGCATGCTGCTTGTGGAATTCGTCTACGATAGTCTGCAGCGTGTTTTCAGACGAATAGAGGTCGTCGCTGTCGAGCTGTACGGCGAATTTTCCGCATCTGCTGTCGTTCACCGCCACATTCCAGCATCCACCGATGCCGAGGTCGGTACGCTCTGGCACGATGTGTATGAGCTGAGGCTTTGAAGGGTCAGCATGTTTTGCGGCATATTCTTCCAGGAGAGTCGTAGTGTTGTCGGTGGAGTGGTTGTCTACCACGATGACGTTGAATCTGAATTTCGTCTTCTGTGCCAATGCGCTGTCCACGGCGTCGCAAATCGTCTTCTCGCGGTTTCTGACCGGTATTATCACCGATGCCTCGCATGCGAACTGCTGCTCGTTGAAGTCAGGAGTCTCATATCCGGCAGTGTCGATGAAAGCTCCCACCTCCTTGAGATGCACCGTGACGGCTTTTTCCATCTCCACCTGCACCTCACGGTTGCGCGGGTTGACATAGTCGAACTGCTTCTCGCCGCTTGTGCGGGTGTCGCTCTCCTCCTCTGTATAGAGATATTCGTTGAGATGGAAGATGGAACCGTTTCTGCTTATGAACAGGCGCAGGTCGTACAAGCCGGCATACATGTAGTCGGCATCAGCGTTAGCGGCGGCATATTCCTTTATCAGCCTGCTCTTGAAGAGCATCACGCTTCCGAAGTCGAAGTCGTCGCGCAGGCTGCCCGCCTGATAGTCTATCACGGGGTGTGCCACGGTGTTGCCGTTCTCCACAGAATAGTGGTCGCTGTATACCATTGCCGCATTGGTCTCGGCAGCCACCCGGATCATCCTTCTCAGAGCATAGAGTCCGATGGTCAGCGGTGTGGACTTGGTGTATATCATCGTGTATTCGCTGTCGGTATTCTCGGCGATGCTTATCATCGTTGCCGACGACATGATATTGTCTACGACAATCATTGCACATCCCTCGGGAGCAGCGTTTTTCATGGCGAAGTCATGCGAAACGAGCAAGTTTATGTGTTTCACTGCCCTGCATTCTCTCAGCTGGTTCACCGTAGGCATCACGGCCTCGATGTCGGCGCATGGCAGAAAACAGTCTGTCTTTATTATCATGGTGTGTATAAATTGTTTTTTTGTTTGTTGTTCCTTATTTCATTCCGTTGTCCTTCTCTCCTTCGAGCCATGCGTCGATGAGTTTGCGGGCTATGCTCAGCTTTTCGGGGATGGTGGGCAGGTTGTCCTTGCGGAACCATGCTCCGCGGGCCAGCTCCGATGTCTGCAGCTTTATCTCTCCGCTCACGTAGTCGGCATTGAAGCCCACCATCAGTCCGCAGGGGTAGGGCCAGGGCTGCGAACTGAAATAGCGCAGGTTTGTGATTTCGAGGTTTGTCTCCTCCTTCACTTCGCGGTGTACCGCCTCTTCGAGTGTCTCTCCCGTTTCAACGAATCCCGCCACGAGTCCCATGAAGTTGGACTTGAAGTTTCTGGCATGCACGAGCAATACCTCGTCGCCCTTGTGTATCAGCACGATAATCGCCGTGGCGAGCTGGGGCCACACCTCCTTGCCGCATTCCGTGCAGCGCTTGCTGATGTCGGTATGCATTTTCATCGGCGAACCGCATACGCCGCAGAACTTGGTGTTCTGGTCCCAATACAGCAGTTCTTCGCATTTTCCGGCCTTGAGATACAGTTCCTTGGTTATCTTGTAGTAGCTCTGGCGCAGTCCGCACATCTCATATCTCGGATTGTCGGTCACGGGATGGTCGATGGAGTATGTGCAGACCGCCGTGTCGCCCAGCGGACTCACGTTCATCATGTTTGTCCACGGTTTCGTCTCCGTGGGGGCGTTCTCGCCGTAGGGTATGGTGTAAGTGCCGTCGGGCAGCTTTTCGAGCATCAGGTCTCCTTTGCAGAAGACGAAAAACAGTTTTTCCATTCTTTTGTCTTTTTGAGTAACAGTTTTCTGTTTTATCTTTTGAATATCAGTTTTCTGTCGCGTTCGAGTGCCGGCTTGGTCCATTTCTCCGGCACGAAACGCCAGTTCTTGTTAGGCTTGGCATTGATTGTTCCCTCGCTCTTTATCTTTTCGGCGAGATAGTGGCGCATGTCGAGCTTGCTCTCGTATTCAGTGCGTCCCGGCAGTTCCTCCTTTGCTATTCCGGCACCTCTGGTCAGCAGTTCGCCGCCGCCGTTTGCCCGATAGCTGTTCATCACCACCCGATACCATTTCTTGGCATTGAAGCGCTTGCCGTCAGACATCCTCAGTATCTTCACCTTCTTGCCCTCCGGTTTCGTCACGTCCACCTCATAGTCTATTCCGGCGGCGGAGTCGAAGTTGAAGGTGAAGTTCTTGAATCCGAACTTCTGCATGTCACCAGTGTTCCTCTCGTCGATTAGCATGATATGGTCGTCGGGCGATTTCATCTGGTTTGTCCACAGGGCATAGCTCATTTCGAGATAGTTCTTTATCTCCTCGCCCGTCATTCTCAGCACACAGATGTTGTTCTCGAATTTGTATAGCTTGAACATGTCGCTCATCAGGATTTTGCCCTTGTTGAGCTTCGTGTTGAACTGCAGCGGAGCGTTGAACGACACGTCGGCATTTGTTATCGCCAACTGCAGGTTGTGGATGAGGTCGGTGAAAGCCGAATTGCCGAAGAAGCAGTCGCGGGTGTATATCGTGTCGGCAAGTTCGCCGATGGGGGCATTGATGAATCCCTTTATCTCGTCGATTTCCTTGGCGAAGTGGGTCATATATGCCGAGTCAACGGGTTCGTTGCAGATGTCGCGCACCTCACCGGTTATCTTCTTCTCTGCCACCTTGCCGTCGCGCAGCGTTATCTCCACTTCAGCGTCGGCAATGTTCACGGCGTTGCACGAAGGGTCGAGACACAACACCTCTCTTCCTGTCGCATTCTTCACCACCGCCTTCCTTGCGTGGTGATCGTGGCCAAAGAAGAGGATGTCGAAGCCATCCACGTTTTTCGCCGTGTTCTCCGTCTCGTCCTCGGTGTAGTCAGCGTTTTCTATTCCGCCGTTCCATCCGCTGTGGAACAGTCCCACCACCACGTCGGGACGCTCCGTCTCTCTCAGTCGTGCTATCCATTCCTTTGCCGACTTCTCTATGCCGTCGAAGCGCAACCCCTTCCATAGTCTCTCGCCGAGCCAGCTCGGTATGGCAGGTGTCAGCATTCCTATCACGGCGATTTTCACTCCGTCGCGCTCTATGATGGTGTATGGTTTCACGTATGGTTTTCCTGTGGCGGTGTCGATGATATTGGCGCCCAGCACCGGTGCGTTCATCTCGCCAATCCATTTGTCATACACGCTGTGCCCGGTCTCCACGTCATGGTTGCCGAAGGTGGCGGCGTCGTATCGCATATAGTTCAGAATGTCCGACACGATGTTGCGCTTGTCGGTAGCCACATAGTTGTAGTAGTAGCATGTGGGCTGACCTTGCAGGATGTCACCGTTGTCGAGCAGTATCACGTTGTCGCCATACTCCTGTCGCAGTCTGTTCACGTATGAGCTGACCCTTGCCAGCGATCCCTTGGCGTCTCTCCGCTCTATGAAGTCGTAGGGGAAGAAGCTGCCGTGGACGTCGCTCGTCTCGAGAATTCTCAGTTTCACGGTCTTTGTCTCTTGTGCCGTTGCCGGGCAGGTGGCAGCCAGGGCGATCGCTGCCGTTATCAGTGTGCTTATTTTCATAATCTGTATTGCCGGTTGCTTGTTGCGCTTCCGGTGTTTGTTCGTTATTGTTTGTAGAAATCCTTCTTACTGCAGCAGACTTTCCCATTGGCGGGCAAGACCGTTGTGATGCGCCTTTCTGCGCCATGCTTCCATTGCCTTGGCGAAGTGTGGAGCACCTCCAGCAGCATTGTTGTAAGGATTATTATACAAAGGTAGTGTAAAACTTGCGGATAAAAAAACATTCAGCGGAATTTGTTGACAATTATAGCGGTGGGCTTTCTGTATTTGGGGTTTGGGGGTAACGGCATAATGACCGTTTTGCTGCAAGTAGTTGTCAAATATAACATCGAACGTCCTGATGACTGATTCGGGTTAAGGCAATAAACAATCAACCCAAACCAGTCATCAAGACCGATTTGGGTTGAACGATGTTTTATGAAAAAAACGGCAAGACTTATTTCCTGATCTTCTTTCCGTTCATGATATATATGCCTTTCTCAGGCTCATTCTGGAGCTTCATTCCGTTGATTGAATATTTCTCTCCGCTCTTCGTTGCGTCTTGTGAGACACCGTCGACGGACATGGGTCTGCCGAAGTCGGAATATGAGAATATCAGTTTGCCGTCATCGTAACACTCAAGAAAGTATTCCATATGGCTTGTGAGCGCACTTTCGCCAGACCATATTGCCATCGTCGCTCCAATACCCTCTACCCAACATATGTATTCGTCCGATCCACTTTCAGAGAAAGTGATACGTTTGCGGGTTACTCCGTTGACTGTGATGTAGTCAACATCGGTGACTACAGGTCCGTAAGTTACTCCTTCGTAAAGATAATCGCCCTTTTGCTTGTTGAAATCAAGCATTAAGAACGGGTTGTCGCCCAATAAGCCATAGAGCTTTCCGTCTTCCTCATAAGCTGCGGTGGTGTAGCTTGACTTATGGTCGTCTTTTTGGTAGTCTATTAATATCTTCTTCCATGTCTTGCCGTTTATTACAGTATCCCCCGAAACTGTATAAGTTTCGTATTTAGGGCGGTCACAAAACATTTCCAATACCTTCCAGCTTCTCCCTTCTTTCAGCATCCTTGTGTCTTCCTGTGCGAAGACGGTTATGCTTGTAATGAGCATAAAGATTACCGGTAAAATTCTTTTCATAATTGTTCCCTCCATATTTTATTTGTTGTTGAACGTGATATCGCTTTTCGTATTCGATAGGTGGTACTACAAGTTATGTGGTCCAGAGTGATCTTTTACGTCAGAGAGGATGACTTGTTTTGCTTGTGGCATATCTAATAAATTGGTGATGCGTTTATTTTTATGGTATGTATGGGCTTGTTTTTTGCAAATATACATTATTTTAAAGAATTATGTTCACCCCCCAAAAAAAAACAAAAAGATGTGGATTTTCTGTATATTTTGCTATTTTGCACGAAAAATGCACCTAAAAAACACGTTTAAACATCCCCAATGTTCATCAGATACACTTCTTTCTTCATCCGCGGAACAGGCAGTCAGGGCAGATGCCGGCAGCCCGTAGTGGAATGTTGCGCTATTGTGTTGCGCTATTCTGCCGTAAACCGATATGGATTTGTGTGAAAATCTTGTGCATGTCAGAATTTATTAGTAAGTTTGCAAATCAGAACAAGACGTAAATACACGATAAAAACAAATGGCAGAAAACAAGACACCGCTTGTCGCAATGACGCTCGATGAGCTGAAAAATGCGGCTAAGGAACTCGGGATGCCGGCATTCACCGGAGCACAGATTGCAAAATGGCTCTATGAGAAAGGAGTGCGTGACATCGACGAGATGACAAACTTATCGAAGGCTAACAGGGAGAAGCTGAAAGCCCACTATGAGGTGGGCGGCATGGATCCGATAGACTGTCAGAAGTCTGTCGACGGAACGATAAAATACCTCTTCCCCACGGCAAACGGAAAGTTTGTCGAGACGGTGTATATCCCCGATGGCGACAGGGCTACGCTCTGCGTGTCGTCGCAGGTGGGATGCAAGATGAACTGCCTCTTCTGCCAGACCGGAAAGCAGGGTTTCGAGGGTAACCTCACCGCTGCCGACATACTGAACCAGATATATTCGCTGCCCGAAAGGGAGAAGCTGACCAACGTGGTGTTCATGGGGCAGGGAGAACCGATGGACAATCTCGACAATGTGTTGAGAGTGACGCAGGTACTTACCGCCGACTATGGCTTCGCTTGGAGTCCGAAGAGAATCACCGTGAGCAGCGTGGGAGTGAAAAACAAACTGAAGAGATTCCTCGACGAGAGCGACTGCCATGTGGCGATAAGCATGCATTCGCCGATACCCGAACAGCGCGCCATGCTGATGCCGGCAGAGAAGGGAATGTCGATAAAAGACGTGGTGGCGCTCATGCACCAGTATGACTTCACCCACCAGCGCAGACTCTCGTTCGAATATATCGTGTTCGGAGGACTCAACGACTCTATGCTGCATGCCAGAGAGATAGTGAAACTCGTGGAAGGACTGGAATGCCGGATCAACCTCATCCGCTTCCATCAGATACCGAATGTGGACCTGCATGGAGCGAGTGATGAGAAGATGGCATCGTTTCGCGACTATCTCACCAAACACGGCGTGTTCACCACCATTCGGGCGAGCCGCGGACAGGACATCTGGGCAGCCTGCGGACTGCTCAGCACCAAGCGCATGCAGGAAAGCGGTGAGGAGAAATAAGATAACTACTATACCAGATACTTACAAAACAGAATATACACAGCAATGGAAGATAGAAAGATAAGAGTCGCCATAACACACGGCGATACTAACGGAATAGGATATGAGGTGATTTTCAAGACCTTCGCCGAACCGACGATGCTTGAACTCTGCACACCGATAATATACGGTTCGCCAAAGGTGGCGGCATACCATCGCAACGCACTCGGCATACAGGCAAACTTCACTATAATAAATAAGGTGGAGGATGCCGTAGACGGAAAGGTGAACCTGCTCACCGCCTTCGATGAAGACGTGAAGGTGGACATGGGAATGCCGACCAAAGAAGCCGGAACGGCAGCGCTGAAAGCCCTCGACAGGGCGATGGAAGATTTTGCAGGCGGAGGCTACGACGTGCTCGTCACCGCACCGATAAACAAGAACGACATACAGGGCGAAGGATTTCATTTCTGCGGACATACCGAATATATCGAGGAGAAAGTGGGAGAGGGCCAGAAGGCACTCATGATTCTTGCCGGAAGACAGCTGAGAGTGGCGCTCGTCACCACCCATCTGCCGATAAAGGACATCGCACAGGCGATAACCAAGGAGGCGATAGTGGAGAAATGCACCATTTTCAACAAAGCGCTGAAGAGAGACTTCAACGTTTCGGCACCACGCATCGCCGTACTCTCGCTGAATCCTCATGCCGGTGACGGCGGAGTGATAGGCACGGAAGAAGAGACGGTAATCAAGCCGGCAATAGAAGAACTGTCAGATGCCGGTATTGACGTCTTCGGACCATTCGCCGCCGACGGATTCTTCGGTCATGGCACATACACGGCATTCGACGGAGTGCTCGCCATGTATCACGACCAGGGACTGGCTCCTTTCAAGACCATTGTGGGCGACGAGGGAGTGAACATCACTGCCGGACTGCCTATCGTGCGCACGTCGCCAGACCATGGCACGGCGTATGAAATCGCCGGAAAGGGCGTTGCCGAAGAGGCGTCTTTCCGTCAGGCTGTCTACGATGCCATCGACATATTCAGAAACCGCATCAACTACGACGAACCGCTGCAGGATCCTCTCAAGAAACTGTATCATGAGAGAAGAGACGACAGCGAGAAAGTGAGATTCGCCGTGTCGAAGCAGAAGCCAAAGGCTCCTGCGGCAGAGTGACAGAAGTATAGGAGAACTCCATAGATGAGCAAGAAATACCAAAACGGTTTCTTCGTCTTCGGACTCGTGGTGCTCGTCATAATGGTGACGCAGCTCGACTTCAGAGAGGTGTGGAGCGGATTGCAGAGAGCAGGATACTGGTTCTTTGCCGTCGTGGCGCTCTGGCTCGGACTATATGTCATAAACACCCTGTCGTGGTATGTCATCATTCGTCAGGGCGGCAGCGGCAAAGACAAGACACCATTCTCGTTCTGGTGGCTGTATAAGGTCACGGTGTCCGGCTTCGCCCTCAACTACGCCACACCTGGCGGACTGATGGGCGGCGAGGCATACCGCATCATGGAACTGGCACCGAAAATCGGAACGGAGAGAGCCTCCTCGTCGGTCATCCTCTATGTGATGACCCATATCTTCAGCCACTTCTGGTTCTGGCTGCTCTCCGTGGGCATATATCTCATCACGCAGTCTCCTACGATGCCCATCGCCGTTATACTCGCTCTGACGACGGCATTCTGTATGCTCGGCATCTGGTTCTTCATGCGCGGATACAAGAAAGGTCTCGCCATGATGCTCACACGATGGCTGAGCAAGATGCCGTGGATGGGAAAATGGGCACGCCGACTGATGGAGAAGCAGGGCGAAAAACTCCGGGAGATAGACACCCAGATAGCGGCGCTCCACAAGCAGAATCCCGTGTCGTTCGTTTCGGCAGTGGCTCTCGAACTGCTTTGTCGTTTCCTGTCCAGCTTCGAGATAATGTTCGTGCTGCTCGTGATAATGCCGGAGGTGAGCTATCCGTCGTGCGTCATAATCCTGGCGTTCACGTCGCTTTTCGCCAACCTCCTCTTCTTCATCCCGCTGCAGCTCGGAGGCCGTGAGGGAGGATTCATGCTCTCGGCGTCGGGACTCGCCATGGCGGCAAGCAGCGGCATCTTCGTGGCGCTGATAGTGAGGATAAGGGAGCTGATATGGACGGCAATCGGCTTGATGCTGATAAAGATGGAAAGAACAAAAAAGTAATAAAAAGACAAAAAAACAAAACACACTGCCGAAGAGTGGATTTTATTGTGTAATTTTGTCGCAATTATATGAATACATCAGATCTTCAGAAAATAAAGCAACGTTATAACGTCGTGGGAAACTGCGATGCGTTGAACCGTGCGCTCGACGTCGCCTTGCAGGTGGCGCCGACAGACTTGTCTGTGCTCATAATCGGAGAGAGCGGCGTGGGAAAGGAGATTATACCGAGGATAATTCATGACAACTCGCCACGACGACGGGAGAAATACTTCGCCATAAACTGCGGTTCCATACCGGAAGGCACCATCGACAGCGAACTCTTCGGCCATGAGAAAGGTTCCTTCACAGGAGCCATAGGAGAGAGCGAAGGATATTTCGGAGTGGCAAACAAGGGCACCATATTCCTCGACGAAGTGGGGGAGCTGCCGCTTGCCACACAGGCAAGGCTGCTGAGAGTGCTAGAAACGGGAGAGTATATCCGTGTGGGAGGTCAGAAGATAATGAAGACCGACGTGCGCATCGTAGCCGCCACCAATGTGAATATGCGCAAGGCGGTGAGCCAGGGACGCTTCAGAGAAGACCTGTACTACAGATTGAACACCATCCCGGTGCAGATGCCGCCGCTGCGCGACCGTGGCAACGACATCCTGCTGCTCTTTAGACTCTTTGCCATGCAGATGGCGGAGAAATACAACTTCCCGAAGATAACGCTCGACGAACAGGCTCAGGCTATGATGCTCAAATACAAGTGGCCCGGAAACGTGAGACAGCTGAAGAACATCACGGAACAGATGTCGGTGCTCTCGCAGCAAAGGCTGATAACGGCAGAGACTCTGCTGCATTACATCCCGCAAGACCCGGAGACGACGCAGCTCGTTGCCATGGGAGGAAACGGCGGCAGCGGAGAACATCACTCGTATGAGAGCGAGCGCGACCTGCTGTACAAAATCCTCTATGAACTGAGAGGTACCGTGGCCGACCTCAGAAGAGAGGTGGATGAACTGAAGAAGAAAGTGGATGGGGGACATTCCGACGCACCACGCCGGCTGGAGCATTTCAACAGTTCAGATACTGTGCCAGCCATCATTCCGCAGCAGCATGGTGATGTCAACAGCAGGCAGACAATCGAACCCTCCGTACAGGATGCCGTGGCAGAGGAGATTTCTGAACCTGAAAGCCTGAATCTGGAGAACGTGGGACGCCACATGCTGGAGAAAGCCCTCGAAAAGAACGGCGGAAACAGGAAGAAGGCGGCGCAGGAACTGGGAATCTCAGACCGCACTCTGTATAGAAGAATCAGACAGTATGGACTCGACAAATAACCATAGTGTGAAGACAATGAAATCAAGAAACAAAGAGAGCCGCAGACTCTCCGTATATAATAAAGGTGTAATGACCGTTGTCGTGGCAATCATCGCCATGGTGATCACGGCATGCAGCGTGTCGTATAAGTTCAATGGAGCGAGCATCGACTACAACAAAACCAAGACGATACAGATCGCCGACTTCCCGATACGCTCAAGCTATGTGTGGGGACCGATGGCGAGCATCTTCAACAATCAGCTGAAAGACCAGTATGCCAACCATACCAGACTCATACAGGTGAAGAGAAACGGCGACCTGAAAGTGGAGGGAGAGATTACCCAATACTCACAGCGAAACAAGGCAGTTACGGCACAGGGCGAGTCGGCACAGGTGGAACTCTCAATGACGGTAAACGTGAGGTTCACAAACAACGCCAACCATAGCGAGGACTTCGAAAGACAGTTCACTGCCACCACCACCTACGACAGCCGCCAGTCGCTCAACTCCGTACAAGAGGAATGTGTGACGCAGATGGTGAAAGACATCACCGACCAGATCTTCAACGCTACAGTGGCAAACTGGTAGGATGTGACAAACCGGCAAGATATAACAAAGACCTATATATTAACAAGATAAAACTACCGACGACAAGAATATGGATTTAGGGCAACTGATAAAACACCCGGAGATGATGGACAAGGAAACGCTGTATGACCTGCGTTCCCTCGTGGCCCTGTATCCATATTACCAGACGGCGAGGCTGCTCATGCTCCAGAATCTGTATGTGCTCCACAGCCAGTCGTTCGACGAGGAACTCAGAAAGGCATCGGTGTATTTCACCGACCGCCGTGTTGTCTTCAAACTCGTTGAGGCTGCCCACTACAAGCTGCGCAATGCCGAGGAGAAGACACAGAAAAAATACCATTCAGAGGAAGGCGAGAGCCGTACGATATCGCTCATCGACCAATTCCTCGACACCCTGCCCGACGATGGCGACGAGACGGACAACTCGGCGCCACGACGCAAGCCCACTCCGGCAGACGCTGCAGTAGACTATGTGTCATACCTGCTCGAAACAGAGAGCGAGGCGGAAAAAGAGGCAGAGAAGGCCAATCCCCACATGAAGGGACAAGACCTCATAGACAACTTCATCAACAACGAGGGAGGGAAGATAGAACTGACTGACGCTCCCGACAGTCCACCCGAAGAATACGACAAGACAGAGGAAAATGATGGCGATGAAGGGGTCTTTACCGAGACTTTGGCGCGAATTTACATAAAACAAGGACAATATTCAAAGGCTTTGGAAATTATTAAGCGATTAAATTTGAAATATCCAAAAAAAAATGTTTACTTTGCAGACCAAATTCGCTTCTTGGAGAAATTAATAATAAATAATAAATACAAATAACAAAAGAAAATGTACACATTATTCTTAATTCTTATCGTTTTGGCAGCAGTGCTGATGATAGCTATCGTCCTGATACAAGAGTCTAAGGGAGGTGGTCTGGCATCAAACTTCTCTTCATCAAATTCAATCATGGGTGTACGCAAGACCACAGACTTCGTTGAGAAGGCTACATGGGGACTGGCAATCTCATTGGTTGTTTTCAGCGTGGTTTGCGCATATACTGCTCCTCAGGCAGATGGCTCACAGAGCGTGATGGAGAACGCTACAGAGGCTCCACAGACAAATCCTAACAACGTGCAAGGCTTCGGTGCAGCCCAGAAGGCAGCTCCGGCACAGGGCGCCCAGAAGGCAGCTCCAGCAGCTCAGCAGGGTGCTCCAGCAGCAGCTCCAGTAGCTCCAGCACAGGGAAAATAAAGAAAAAAGCAAAAAAGTACGTGAAATATTTGGAAGTTTCAAATAAATCACGTACCTTTGCACTCGCTTTGAAACACTAAGCGTTTTACATGGTGGCTGTAGTTCAGTTGGTTAGAGCGTCAGATTGTGGTTCTGAATGTCGTGGGTTCGAGCCCCACCAGCCACCCAGAAGAGGAAGTCTTTAAGAGGCTTCCTTTTTTCGTTGTATAAGGTTTGTGCAACGCCACCTCGTATCTTCTCAACTCTTCTGTCCTCGTCACCTCGTATCTTGGGTCAGCGGATTTATTTGTCCTCTTCATCTTATTTGTCCTCTTCATCTTATTTGTCCTCTTCATCTTGTCATCTTGTCACCTTGTCAACTCGTCACCATAAACCATTATTTCAAAAAGCATTACCGTTTTACACTCAAATCGGAAAATTTCCATTACCTTTGCAGCCCAGAGAGATTTCTGTTACATAACAACAGGTTTTAAGAAAGCAAAAATGGAATGGATTGAAAGTCTTTTCACGATACACTCTGCCGTGCAGAGCATTGTCGTGTTGTCCCTTATTGTGTCATTAGGACTAGCCCTCGGCAAGATCCACATCAGAGGAATATCCCTTGGTGTGGCATTTGTCTTCTTCATCGGCATCGTGGCAGGTAGTCTGCATCTCTCGGCATCCCCAGAGATGCTGAATTTTGCCGAGACGCTCGGCTTGTCGCTGTTTGTATATGCGCTCGGCCTTCATGTAGGTCCCAACTTCATCGGCATGATGCGCCATGACGGCGTGTCGCTCAATGCGTGGAGCATGGCGCTTATAGTCCTGGGCACGGTGATGGCACTCTCTTTGTGCCTCGTGCTGCCGGTCAGCGTGCCGGATATGGTGGGAATACTCTGTGGAGCCACCACCAACACCCCAGCCTTGGGAGCTGCCCAGCAGGCTCTGTCCAATGCACACCTGTCGAGTAGCGGTGCTGCCCTGGGATGCGCCGTTACATATCCCCTCGGTGTAGTGGGAGTGATTTTCGCTATGATACTGCTGCGCAAGTTCTTCGTCACTCCCGACGACCTGCAGCCTCACAATGCAAATGATGAAGACCAGACCTTTGTCGGTCAGTTCGTGGTGGTAAATCCTGCCATTGCCTGCAAGACGCTGGCTAAGGTGTCGCAGATGACCCACAACCACTTCATCGTGTCTCGCATCTGGCGTGGCGATGACGTCATCGTTCCCAATGCCTCCACTATTATCCAGTCTGGCGACAACGTGCTCGTGGTGACAAGGCGCGACGAGGTGTCTGCCATGGAGGTGCTCTTCGGCAAGAGGGTGGAAAAGAACTGGAACCGCGACCATATCGACTGGAATGCCATCGACTCCTCGGTGGAGAGCCGTGTGGTGGTGATGACACGCACGAAGCTGAACGGCAAGCCCCTCGGTTCGCTCCACATGCGACAGATCTATGGGGTAAACATCAGCCGCGTGATGCGTGGCGATATCAAGCTCCTTGCCACCGACTCCCTGCATCTGCAGTATGGCGACCGCGTAACGGTAGTAGGTACACCAGACAACATCAACCATGCCGCATCGTTCCTCGGCAACGCCATACAGGATCTCAACGAGCCAAACCTCAGTGCCATCTTCTTCGGACTGCTGCTGGGACTGGCTGTCGGCATGATACCGTTCTCCATCCCAGGCATGAGCACACCGGTGAAGCTCGGCATTGCCGGAGGTCCGATCATTATGGGAATCATCATCGGAGCGTTAGGCTCGAGAGCGCATTTCATCAGCTACACCACACGTTCGGCATCGCTCATGCTGCGCAAATTCGGACTGTCGCTCTATCTCGCCTGTCTCGGACTTGCTGCCGGCAAGGATTTCTTCGCCACGATAATCCGTCCGGAAGGACTGCTGTGGGTGGGAGTGGGATTCCTGCTCACCGTTCTGCCGCTTATCATCATTGGAGTGATAGCCCTGAAGACCAAGAAGTTCGACTTCGGCACTATCTGCGGTCTGCTCTGCGGAGCCATGGCAAACCCTATGGCATTGAGCTACGCCAACGAGACCATCAAGGGCGACAGGGCATCAGTGGCCTACACTTCGGTTTATCCTCTCGGCATGTTTGTCAGGGTTATCATTGCCCAGATGATAATAATGTTCCTGGTTTAATCCCAAATGGTCATTAGGTCGTTCAATGTAATATTTTACAACTGCTTGCAGTCTTTTGTTTTTTCATGAGAACGGATTTGTCAGGCGGCTTTCCGCTTGTCATACTCCGATATCAAAAATGGAAGGGAAAGAGAA
>ERZ791617.136-NODE-136-length-58952-cov-70.33_pt1 | contig 58952 bp, 51 predicted proteins | sample MGYA00510272_ERZ791617 | MGnify/ENA primary metagenome ERZ791617 (study PRJEB30046, sample SAMN00715200) | human gut metagenome | study: EMG produced TPA metagenomics assembly of the A metagenome-wide association study of gut microbiota in type 2...
GATGCAAAGGTAATATATTATATAGGTACCGCCATACGGGCTAACGGTGATTTACGGGCGGTTACATCCTCTCGTCCCTGAGGGAAGAGAGGCTTGGAGAGAAAGGTAGAGCCTTCCTTAAGGGTAAGGAAGGACGGGTAGGTTTTCGAAAGAAGATTTCTTAAAGAATTCCTTTAAGCCCTAGCAGCCTCGCTGCCATCCTCCCCATACGCCCCATCTTTCGCTTCAAAGATGACGCTAGGTTCATATACCTCAACCTTATGCCATGCCCCTTTAGGCACCTGGCAGGCATACACCCATTCTTCGGATTAAGATGGATTCTCTCAATCTCTTGATAAAGCACATTAGGATAAACATAACTACTGTCATCACAAAATTGTTTGATAGAACGACCACGGCCATACATCTCGAACTCACGAATGATGGCTGCGTAATCAACTTTTGCTTTCTTCTTATTTTCCATTTGTTACCATTTTTTAATCGGCAGCAAAGGTAATACTTATTTTTTAGCGGGCAATATGGAGAAGTAGATGGTTACTCCCCTAGAGACCCTCAATCCACTTCTTACCGCTTTTCGTAAAAGCAGACCAAAAATAAAGGCAGCATGCAACGATTCCTACACCACCTAAAACAATATACATTCCTTCCATAATTATTTCTTTTTTAAAATGTTATCAGCAAACAGCGCTAAGAAAATAGTAGAAAATAATCCCACACCTAACAGCAAAGCATAGGGTTTAGCGTCATCTACACCTAGTACAAGACCAACTGCAGCAACAACTACCATTGCAGTAAAGCAGGTGTTAGCAAGCTGATATATAAACTTGCTCAGGTTTTCTCTGCGAGTTTTTTCTTTTTCCTTATCTTCTTTTGCTGTCATACCTTACTATATTTATATTTTTGCAAATATACTATAAAATCTAATTATGTCCAAGAAAGCACCTTATATTTTAGCAATATTTATCTTTTTAATCAAATAACGTAACTACTCAGCACGCCTATGAGTGCTGAGTAGTTACCAAATTGCAGATATTATCATTGCAACAATTTGTCGATTTCATTTTGCTTTTCCCCTACAGTTCCATCATCTGGGAAAAGTGCTATAAACATACTGTTGTAGAATATCTTCTTACCACTGGTCGACATTGGAAAATGCATGGTATTTTCAACATCAAGACCTTTAATCTTATCTACATAACAACAAAAGCATCCCTCCGAAAACTGTTTGAAATCTGCTCTATCAAGAATATCAACCAAGATATTCATCAAAGCTTCATACCCAACTGTAGATTGCAGAATATTCGTTGGTTTGGATTGTCCATTATAGTTCCATTGGTTAGGAAATGCATTACGTATAGAGTTGAAGAAAAAGAACATACAATCGGCAATCTTTGAATCTTCGTCATTGGCATAAAACAACCTAAAAGGAAGAGACTTAGTGGATTTCCAAGTCCTAAGTTCTTTTCTTTCGCGATATTTATCATTTTCCGATTCTCGCAAGCTAGAACTTATCAAAGCAACAATAGATTTAACCATTGTTGCTTGTGAAAGTGGAGGACTATCTGTCTTGTTATAATTGCCACCATATAGCTTGATTCTCTTATAGAATGGAGACTTAGGATGTCCATTAAGTGCAAGAACTATTTCCAATGCCGTCTTATAAGGAGAATCAGCTGTAGATAATCCAAATAAGCTATACACTAAATTTTGAGATACACGCTGCTGGGTTCTATTAATTGTAGAGAATATCATAGCCTGATACTCCAAAGTCTTATCAATGAAACAAGATACAACAAGTTCTATATTAAGCAAGTTTGTTAATTTATCTTGCCAATATGGGGCCATATCATCACCACTTTTATCTATCATAGCACGCAATCTATCAATTGCAACTTCTATACCTCTAATACGATGCTGTCCATCAATTATCGAAACATAAATATCAGCATAAGTATCTCCACACTTAGCTTTAACAACCTCCTCTACTACTTTATCTTTGAAGACTAAATTTATAATTCCTTCGTTACTAAGCGATTGAGACTCTATCATATTTTGTGGTATCCCAAGAACCACATTTGTTGGAAAAGTTGCTGTTTCATCATTTATTAAGAAATCTGCAATTTTTTCAACTCTACTTTTATCTATCTTACGTTGAACGTGATTATTATAAATAGGAGTTTCATCATCATACGCAACAATCAATCGTTCTGTATACATTGTATATTGCAAAACCTCTTCTATTTTAGCTTTGCCAATTATAAAATCTTGTCCATTTTGAGAAACAAGAAAACCACGTATTCCACACTTTACCATTGTTATTACCAATTACTAGCTATTTTTTCACTTTTATCTTTAACACTTTGTCTAAAACTATCATCTCGCAATTGCTCATTATCGCTATTTGCTATAACCCAAAGTATTAAAGATAACACACAACAAATTATTGAGGTCCACAGCGTATCTTTGAAAACAGAATATCCAACACAAAAGATTATCAAAGCAAAAAGTACTAATGTTATAATTATTAGACTAACTATATTTTTATAGTCTTTAAGCGTTATAAATATATTAACAGCCGCAGGAACAATCAATGCACATGAATAAGTAATGATATTAATGGCAAATTCCTCTATAGAAAAAGGTTCAGTTTTAAAAAGGGGAAGCCAAATACCAGTTCCTCCTAAAACGATGACTACGAATAAGAAATATAACACAAAACTATTACACCATGGTTTCTTAAAACGATGGTATAATTCACTATAAATATTTTCGTCCATAAAGCACTACTATTTTATTTTTTCTTTCCAATATTGAACTATCTCAAATATTTCGGTCTTAGGATACTCTTTAATATTAGATACAGCCAAACCATTTTCTAACTTTTCAATATTTCTCATACCCTTAGCACCATCTTTTTCTGATAATCCCAAGAACTTATTGATAGCCTTGCTATTTGCCAAGTCATTGATAGGCAAGAGGAATGCAGTTTCACATTCCTGAGAGAAATCGAATGTTCCCTGATTATACTCGGAAATTCCTTGTGAAAGTAATACTACCGATACTCCATAAGAACGAATCTTACGAAGAAGCACCTCAAGTATCTCTAATGATTTTTTCTCCCTGAATAAATCATGAGCCTCATCAATCATCAACACATAACGCATATTACGATATCCGTCAGTCACCTCTGTTCCTCCCAAGTTGGTAAAGACATTGAATATATAGTTGATGATTAAAAATACCGATGTAAAGCGTACAGTGTTGTCCAATTCTCCTGACAATGAGAAATAATAGTTATTATTGAGAAAACTACTAGGGTCTTTTATATTAGATTCAAACAATTCATATTCACTCAATCTGCCTATGATGTCGGTCAAGGTGTCACGAGTATCTCCTACTAATTCCAACAATTGAGTATTAATATCAGAAAATGAAGGATGTTTGCCTCCTGTTTGTTGCAAGAAAGCCTCTCGTGTAGCATCTCTCAGTGTCTGTTGTTGCTTTTTACCAATATTGGAGTATTTAGCAATAATATCAACAAACTTGTTAATACCGACAATTTTATTCTTTTCATTTACATTGTCTATAAAAGAGATTGGATTAAGAGGGAAAGGCTCATTTGGGGCACATATACATTGAGTACGGGTAGCCTCAAAAAAATCTTTCATCTTACTTTTGTCATCTTCACTAACACCCTTAAAATCTAAGAAAAGGAAGTTCAACTTTCCATGGGTCTGCTCATAGAATTGCTTCATCAATTCCATTGCAAACTGAGTCTTTCCAGAGCCAGACTTTCCTGCAATAGCAATATGCTGATTACTATATTTTCCAGAATCATTAAAACAAAAATAAACGGGTTCGTGCATCGCAGGTGAATATCCAACCTTTAGATTTATTGGACCCGAAAATTCTTGCTTTTGAATATGTAAATTTTGATTTTGAACAGGATCCAACGAGATAGGAGCATCCTCTATGGCATCAATGCCCTTTCCAATATTCTCTATTAGGAAATCAAAGAATGTATATTGAGGATTATTATCGAAAAGATAATTTATTTTCTCCAGCCCATGGTCAATGTGCAGCTTGATATACTTTGGAATATTGTCATCATTCTTCGGGATTCCATAAGCCTGGCACACCAAAGCTATATAAAAATCTTTCAAGGAAGGATCAAAAAGAATGTGATCTTTATACTCCTTACCTTGAGAATCATAAAGCCCAAATTCCTGCTTAGTAAATCTTCTGCCTGAAGCCAAGGAATATCCCAATGCAATACGAGCTATTACATTTTCCTTGGTACTTCCAGTCAACTTTGCCGTCAACTTTGTGACAACAGCTTGATTTTGCTTGGATGTAGATATATTTATCAACATAATTTCAATTCTTTATATTTATCAAATAATGTCTCCGCTTTAACTTCAGTAAAAGAAGAACCATTATCTGAATTTTCTATCAGATAAGCCTTTCCAACTAGTGGTGATATCATTTTATATTCACTTTCTGTCATCTCCTTCATAAGCAAAGGAAATAGCACTACCTGCTTTGAAACCTTTGGATAAAATTTGGTGAGCACATTTCGCGTATGACTGGCATCAAATTTTTGCATTGGACTATCAATAAAAACCGGAAATTCAATTTCCGTCTCTTCCACTAAAGCCCCCAACAATGCAGAAGCAAACATTTGACGTTCACCCATGGAAAGATTTCCCTTATCAATCTTCCGATTATCAAAGTCATAAAGATTGATATCAACATCATCTCCATTTCCCGTTATATCAACAATGACATTCTTCACTAAATTATTCTTGTGGAGATAAAGTCGAAGTTTCTTCATCAATTTTTGTTCCAAAGCTTTTTTCTTCTGTTCTTTGAAACTTATCAGGAACTTCTGAATCTTATAGATTAGTTTACCTGCAACGGTATCAACTTTTTTGTTTTTATTGGCAACCTCTATTTTCTTTGACAAGCTGTCTTTTTGTTTCCTATTGGCAGCAATTTGATCAACAAGTTGACGCTTACGCGAAAGCTTGTCAGCATTATCCTGCATCAAATGCATAATATGATTATCTATACGTTCTTTTTTGCGCCTCAATTCTTGTACATAATCATTTTCTGCATGTTTCTCAGCTTCTCGAATTTTCTTTTCTATTGAATACAATTCCGCTTTAGCTTTCGAATATTCATTATTCAGCTTGTCAAACAAACTTTTACTATCTTTTATCTTGAATACCAAATCTTTAAAAGAATTGATTTCCATCTCAGGAAAATCGTGAAGTAACGAAAAATGCTCAAAACGATTCACATCCACATCATGATAAAAGTACTTTTTAATAAGACTTCTAATTTGTCCCTCATAAAAATCACGAATTCGGATGTCTATATGTTGACCAAAAGACTGTTTAGCCTGTTCCAAATCATTAAGAATATTCTCGGTTTGATCCTTGACACCAGCTTGTTGTAATTTATTCTTTTTATAAGCAGTCTCTTCATCCAACTGACGATTTACTTCAGAAACCAGATTTCCGGCTAAGGCGAAAGGAATAAGATTATATAAATCTTTGAGTTGTGCTTCATAAGATTGCAAAGATGATTGAAGTCCTTCTGCATTCTCACGTAACTCATTTAACTTTTCCAAAGACATTAAATCACCCTCTCGCACCAATTTTTCTTGAAGTTCATTTGAATCATGACGAGCAATCATAATATCCTCATCATTCTTTGTTATGGTTTCCTCAATATCTTTTATTTCATCTTCGTCATTCTTGATTGAAGACAACAGACCATTAAACGCCACCCTGTCCTCAGGCTTAGCCGAATCCTTGCGATAATCATCCTGAATACGCTCAAGTTCATTCTTCAGATCATCGTATTTTTGGATACCAAGAACCTGAGAATATGCACGACTCAATTCATGTCGTTGTTCTGGAGTATTTATCTGAGCAAAACTCACAATTTTCTCAGCATCAAAAAAGAAGAATTTAGCAATCTCGATAGGAAGAATATAGTCTCTGATAAATATTTCTTCCTCTTTGAGTTTTTCCTCCTTCGATCCAACAAACAAATCATTGCTTCTGCCATCGATTAGAATATCCAATTCTTCATCTACACCCGTAGCATTGTCATATGAGCGAGTAATCGTGATTTCCGTACATGCAGTATCTGGTATAACAACATCTGAGAAAGTTACAGAAACAGAGAAACGAGTTTCACCCTCCTTCTCTGCCTGATAATTAAGGCTATTGCCTATATATCTTCCATAACCACCTTTTTCGGCAATTTCTCTTTTATAAAGTTCATCCACCTTCTCCATTTGTTTTCCATAAAGACACCAAACAAGAGCCATCAGAAATGTAGTCTTACCAAAACCGTTATTTCCACTAACGACAATGATATTCTTACCATCTTCAGGAGTTAGGCAAATTCGATTTTTCCCTTTATAGATACGGAAATTATTGAATTCAATTTCTTTGATTATCATATTTTCTTTTTATTAACGAATTCTTCTAATCGAGTTTCAATTTCACTCTTCAAGCCTCTACGCCTTTGCATGAGAGACTTGCTTTTTTGCAGAAGCAACAGCTGTTCTATAAGCTCTCCTTCCTCCACATTATCTTCACAAACTTTGCGCATCAGATCTGCTTCAAGTTTATTTTTTTGCTTTTCATTGTCCATTACAAAAGAGTCTTTATAAATAGATTTATATATATCTGAAACTTGGTAAATAAAATTAAAATCCCTATACCAATTTACCTGGATTGCAATAAGTTCCTGGTCAGAAATCAGTTTTATATTGCGATCTCTCTGTTGCAATTCATATTGAACTTGCAACAATCTTTTTAAAATACTTGCCCTATAGCTAAAAACATAAGGTCCCATGTCATTGACCGCACGTCGTCCATCGCGCCGGAAAGGAATTCTGTTTTCTATAATATTTCGTTCTTCATCCAATTGCTTTCGAAAATCGTAAAGAGGCTGCATCCACTCATGACCTTTTTTTATCAAAGAGCGCATAGACTTATCATCCTTCACTACGGTGCAAACCCAACATCCAAATCTACTTTGCCCGCAGGAGCCATGACTTTTATCTGTCACAACAGTGGGACATTCATAATCATCAGCACTAGCATCCAGATAAATATTGAACAAGACAGAATTATCATATCCCCATGGCGAAGGTATAGCATTGATAATATACCATATTTCTTCCAGCATCAGTTCCTTAATTGGCGCATAAACAAATGTATTTTTCAACAATGTATGATGCGTAAGTCTCTGCCCATGAATTTCATGTTTTTTGATAGAGCGAGCTCTGGTTGCACTTTCAGCCTTACGAGTACCAATCAAGACAATAGCTTCTCCACATTCATCCACCTGTTCTGTTATAAAACGGGCAGTGGGCTTTATCTTCATTTTTTCCGTACACCATCTAAAAGCGGTATTTGGAACAGGATAACCTTTCCCTATGACATTTACCCAAAAAGAATCCTCCAAACGAGGAATTGTTTTCCTTACAAAAATAGGAAGATCTTGTTCACGTGCAGCCTTTTGTATTTGCTCCAACACATCATCCACATAAGATGAGATTATTGGATTTTCAACCAAAGTATCATTGCAGACTACATAAATCGGACGACGCAGTTGGAATGGAACCGGAGTTTGTTCCTTTATTTTTTTCAATGCCAACCATGTTAATGTAAGCAGCACTGTAGAATCCTTTCCACCACTGAATCCAATAATCCATGGACGGTAGGACTTATCTGCATACATATATTGATCCAAGATTTCATCGATAACAAAATCTATACGTTCAGAATATTTTTTCATTTTCAATAAGTGTTTATTCCTTCGGTAAAAACCGTTTAAATAAAACCTTAAATATTTTTGATTAAAATTTCAGCTTTTAACAAATACCATTTCCCCAGGCGGTCCCATCCCGCAAAACATGGCGCAGCCCCGCCAACCTTAGAGCGAAGCGGTTCCGAGCACCGGAGGGCGGTTTTCCTCTTCTTCCCTGAGGGGAGAAGACCGAGATGAGAGGTGGAGCCTTCTTTAATGGTAAAGAAGGACGGGATGATTTTAGAAAAACAGCACCGGAGGGCGGTTACATCCTCTCTCTTCGGGCAAGAGAGAGGCTTGGTGAGAGATGTGGCGTTCTCCTTGGAAGGAGGAACTAGGTGGTTCGAAGAATTTCGCTCCCATCCTTCCCATAAGCCCCATCTTTCGCTTCAAAGATAACGCTAGGTTCATATACCTCTACCGTATGCCATGCCCCTTTAGGCACTTGGCAGGCATAAACCCCATTCTTCGGATTAAGATGAATTCTCTCAATCTCTTGATAAGAAACCTTTCTTACGGTATCCCCACCATCCTGCAGATACGATACTACCTCCTCATATATCACTTCATCCATTCTGCCACAAAGACAGATGACACTCTCTGATGAATTCGGATGACGATGTATCGCCACTTCGGAACCAGGCAGCAAGGCACAGAGTATTCTCTGACTTTGATCCTCAGTACTTGTACGAAGATCATAATTCTGGCGTAAGCGAGGATTCTCCTTTGCCTTGGCAAAAAGAGAATCCAAGAAATCTTTGTTTATCTCTAACATAAATCGTTTCTTTAAGGAAAAAGATCACTAAATAAAGCTATCCCCAGGCGGTCCCAGCCCGCAAAAAGCCCCCCTGATGGAGTGGGGCTATTCTTTCACGATCACTTCAAATGTCTTGAAGATAAGCTTGATGTCATACCAGAAGCTGGCATTCTTTACATACTCCAGATAGAGCTTGATCTTCTCCTGCATGATTACATGGATATAATAATCCTCAGGATCAGTAGCCTTCTCCATTAACTCATTCTCATTTCTAAACTTGATGCTGGCAGGGTCAGTGATTCCTGGCCTTACATCCAGCACATGCATTTGCTCAGGAGTCCAATAGTTTACATAGTGACGAACCTCAGGTCTTGGACCCACCAGACTCATATCACCAATAAAGACATTGATTAGCTGAGGAAGCTCATCAAACTTGTACTTTCGGATGTAATAACCCGAACGGGTTACTCTTGGATCCCTACCACCGATGGTAACCAACGAACCCTTATCAGCCCCTACTCTCATCGAGCGGAACTTGAAGATACGGAAATCCTTATTATGTCTTCCCACTCTTACCTGACGGTAGAACACCGGTCCCTTACTATCCAACTTAATCCAGATAGCCAAAACCAAAAGGAGCGGACTCAATATGATGAGTCCGCATCCAGATGCAATGATATCAAATAATCTCTTCATAGAATCCCTACTTCACGCATTCCTTGAAACATTCGATTACATACTCCAAGTCCTCATCCGTCATCTTGGTGTTCAGAGGCAGAGTAATCTCATTCTCAAACATGTGGAAAGCATTTGGGAAATCCTTGATGTCGAATCCCAATTTCTTGTAGGCAGTCATCATAGGCAGTGGCTTGTAATGTACATTGGTAGCCACACCACGCTCTGCCATCATCTCAATCACCTTGTTTGTCTCCTCACGAGTCTTACCCAGGAGGCGAACGATATAGAGATGACCGGAAGAAGTATGCTCCTCGTTATAGTGAGGCAATACAGCCACATTCATGTCCTTGAAAGCCTCATTGTAACGCTCAATCATCTGACGACGACGCTCCAGCATACCCTTGTAACGGTTCATCTGAACCAGACCAATGGCAGCCACCACGTCTGTCATATTGCACTTATACCAAGTACCGATGATATCATACTCCCAGGCACCCAGCTTCGTCTTAGCCAAGGCATCCTTGTTCTGACCATGCAAGCTCAGCAGCTGAGCCTTGCGATACAAGTTCTCGTTCCAGGTCTCACCTTCAATCTCAGGTACACCGCTGAAGGTATTCTCAGGATTCCTATCCAAATCCTTCACCACCTTATCTTTACCGAAAGGAAGATTCCAAGACAAGGCACCGCCCTCAGCAGTAGTGAAGTTCTTGACAGCATGGAAACTGAATGAAGAGAAATCAGCGATGCTACCCACCATCTTTCCATGACGTGAAGCACCGAAGGCATGGGCTGCATCACAGCAGACAGCGATACGACCTATCATCTTCTGAAGATCAGTCTTAGGAGTAAACATCTCCTTCTTGCTTTCCACGATAGCGAAGATGCGGTCATAATCGCAAGGGATACCACCGAGATCCACAGGAATCACCGCCTTAGTTTTAGGAGTGATAGCCTTCTCCAAAGCCTCGTAATCCATTTCAAGACAATCCTTCTGTACATCTACGAAGACGATGGTTGCACCCACATGGTTAACAACTGATGCACTTGCCGTATAAGTATAAGCAGGAACGATAACCTCATCCCCTTCACCTACGCCAAGCAATCTCAGCGCCATTTCTGCACAAGCAGTCTGCGAGTTCAGGCATACAGCCTTCTCCACGCCAACAAACTCTGCCACTTCCTTTTCCAATTTCTTGGTACGTGGTCCAGTTGTAATCCAACCGCTCATAATCGCATCACGTACCTCACTAGCCTCAGCCTCCGTCATATCAGGTGGAGAAAAAGGCACATTTCTTCTTTTCAAATCTGTACTCATAATATTTGATTTTTTTTGAAATTTTAATTTCATTAGAAAAGCATTTATACTTTTCTTGCTTTTTTATAGATTATGTTCAATATGAAGGTTGGCATCATTTTAGCACAAGCATAAGCTAATGCCCAGAGATCAGCACTCAAGCCGAAATGAAGCATCTTATTCACTCTATGACGAAGTAAGAAGATATTCTTGGCATGTTTCCATCCACGACGACGATTAAAGAAATTATCGTCTAATCGGAATCTATAAAGATATTCTGGGACATTACCAAACTTACAACCAGCAGCAAAACCTTGGGCCCACATCATTGTGTCTTCACCGAAATAGGTGTCAAGAGAATACAAACCAGCCTTCTCTATATACGAACGTCGATACATCACTGTTGGATGAATCATACAATCTCGTTTTCTAAACAACTCCTTACACTCTTCATGAGATACAGGCATTTGTTTACGATAGTATTCTTCACCTTTACTATTTATTTCTATAGCAAAGGTTCCAAGACATTCTATATCTGGATGCTCTTGTAAATACTTAATTTGTCTTTCAAATCGACAAAGATCACAGATATCATCGGCATCCATACGAGCAATATATTCATAGCCCATAGGCATAACGATATTCAACAAATCATTTAACGATTGAGCCAAGCCTTTGTTTTCTGACCTTTTATATATTTTTATTCTATTATCATTCAATCCTACAAAATATGATTCAATCTCATTCTTTACCGGTCCATCATACTGAATATAAAAGTCAAAGTTATAATAAGTTTGGTAAAGAATACTCTCAACAGCTTGGCTTACAAAATCCAACCTATCATTTTTATAGATTGACATAATGACGGCTATATTATCACACATATCAAAAAAATTACAATATGTTTCTTATATTTAACACAAACCCATTAATATTATGCTTTTATTGTTTCCCTTAAAGCCTCTTCTAGTTTATATTGAGGTGTCCACCCTAAATGCTGAAGTTTTGCTGTATCAAAAACTGCTTTATGAATAACAGAAAATCCTTGCTTTTCAATTTCAGAAGGCAAATCGAAAACAACATTAACTCCACTTATTGAAGCAATCATCTCAGCCAAATCCTTTATAGTAACACACGCATTTTCATCTGCAAGATTATATGCTGAACCATTTTCTCCTTTCAAAAGAATTGCGACAATTCCAGCAGCACAATCTTTCACATAAAGCCAAGAACGATATTGCTCTCCCTTACTTTTCAAAACTATATTCTCTTGCTTTCTCGCTTTACGGACAAACTGAGCATATGCACGAGTATCCGAATCCGTAAAACAAGGTCCAAAAGTATGACAGGGGCGAGCTACGACAGTTTCGATACCATATTGATGACCGAATGCAACACATAAAGATTCTGTTGCCCGCTTTGATGTAGGATAACAAGAACGAAGTGTCATACAATCAACATAGCCACTATCCTTTTCATTCCATCTATCAACATCTCCATCACCATAGACTTCACCAGAAGAAACATAAAGAAAACGCTCTAGGCCATGCTCCCTTCCATAGTCAAGCAAATTCTTCGTGCCATTGAAGTTTGTCCACATTGTCCCTACCGGATCGGTGGCATAGGCATTAGGATTAGCATTACTTGCAGCATTAATAATATAATTAAAAACTAAGTCTTGCGTCAAAGGTTCATTGACATCTCCTTCTAATATATGAAAATTCGAACAACCCAAATAGCTGGAAAAACGTTTTTCAATTTTACATCTATTGCGAGCCAATGCATATAAATTGCAATTAACATTGTTCTCCATCAAGAAATCTATTATAGCGCTTCCAATTAGACCACAAGCCCCAGTTATTAATATTTTCTTTCCATTAAGTATCTCAAATGGAATATACTCATAACTCTTCATCATTTTAACCATGGTGCTTTAGATACATGTTTCAAGGCCTTGAACAATTCAATATCCTCCACATTAGTAAGTTTCAGACCATTTTTCTCTGAGCCTAACACCAAATGCTGGTCATTTATACCAATTTGAGCAACTAATTGACATGAAGCAGCAGTGTCTTCCAACATATTATTGATTGCAATTTGCTGTGCTTCTAATATGATTCCCAATTTATAGGTATGAGGCGTTTGTGTTCTCACCAAACGCTCACGGGGTATAGGCATATAACTTAAATGGTTATCATCAGAGTGATATTCCATTATTACTTCCTTACACAAGAGACCAGTTACTGCATAGCCGTATTTCTTACAAGTCTCAATGTTACGAGAGATAATATCCTCAGAAACCAACGGACGCACTCCATCTTGAATGATAACAATATCGTCATCCTTTATTCCATCATTACGTAATCCCATCAATCCATTACGAATAGAATGAAAATTACTATCACCACCTGGATAGATATATTTCAATTTAGTTATACCATATTGATTGGCATAAGCCTTAATTACGACTTCCCAACCATTCAAGCAAACTACTGCAATCGCATCCACTTGAGGATGATACTGGAATGCCTGCATCGTATAAATGATGACAGGACAATCATCAATGTTCATAAACTGCTTTGGAATGTCCTGTCCCATGCGAGAGCCAGAACCAGCAGCTGTCAATAAAGCTAAATTCATATTTATTTAATTTTCTGGTTATTTCTTACAGATCTGTCAATTAGAATCAACAGACGATTATTAGACGATATATTTTAGCATATTTCTACAACTCATTTGAAAAGCATATTATCGTTTAGATACATACTCTCATGAAGAACTTTGATATAAATACCACAAACATCCATAAAGCGATGATAAGATCCTTAGATGGAATTATTATACGATAAGATTCCATATTTGACTTATCTTTATGGAAAAAGTAGCAATCAAAAGTGTTCAAAATTAAGAATCTTCCTTTGTTAGAAAACAAAAAAGGAACAAATTAAAGAGAGTGAAACATACGCTTTACATCAGTATTCACCATCTTTCGTTTGTATTTAAAGAATACTTATAAACAAAATGTCTTTCTCTCTTTTCTACAGGGGGTACCTCCATGTAATTACCGTAGAGTGTTGTTAAATATGCATCATAATTTGAAGGAAGATTAACTATTACACCCTCAAAGACACCCTTTTTATGAGGTATAAATACATCTACTAGTTGAGTTTCTCCTATATAATGATTTCTTCCAGTAGGCACAGTTAAATATTTAGACTTTTTACTTTTGGCGTTCAACTGATCAAACCACCATACCCATCTTCGATGAGAAATAACACCAAACAAATGTCCAAGAAACATACGCTGTCTATAACGTTTCTTACCTTCATCTGTTTGCATCATAAATTCTTTATAGCGTTTACTTGGATATTCTGTGTAAAGAACACATGAGCATACAGCCTGAAGAAAATCAGAAAGTACACCTTTAATTTTTCTCAAGAAATTATTATTGGGAGCATAATCCATTGGGAATACATCTATAAAGATTCCTTTTGGACCTGGCGCTGTCTCGCTAGTAATTTCAATATCAAGTGTATCTTTACGGTAAACTTTCAAAAAAGGATTTTTACAATCTTTCTTGGCATTTGGAGCATCATACTCATACTTTTCCCCCAATGCTCCTTCTGCTAATAATTGTATCAGCTTTTCATAAGAAGCTCTAGGCATCATAATGTCCAAATCATCATCCCATGGGATATAGCCTTTATGACGCACTGCTCCCAAGCAGGTTCCGCCACCCATCATATACACAAGTTCATGTTTATCACACAAACATGCAATATCTTTATACATATCCAAAAGAAGCGCTTTTTGCGCCTTTGAATCTTCGTCTGAAAGAATATGCAGACAACCCTGCAAGATTGCTGCCTCATTCATTATTTGCGTATCGGTTTTCATCTGTAAAATTTTCTTAGGACTAAATTAACAAACATATATACTCTATACCCTATTTTAAACCATAAAGAATTTGTTGAGGGTCCCCCGGAAGTGTTGTTTCCATGTTGACGATACCTAATAAGTGATTCTTTTTCATAAAATACACTTCCTGTCAGTTCCGCCATACAACCTATCCATTGATCATGGAGCACCAATCTGTCTGGAAATGGAAAGATATACTTCATCAATTCACGTCTGAATGCTAATGTACATCCATAGTACTTGCCTACTTTAAGGGACAGGTAGTTTTTAAAAACAAACTTGTCTCTATACATTAGTAATTCTTTAGGTTTTAAATCTTCATTACATATTTCAGCTTGATGCACAACTAAAGTGTGTTTTTTTAAATCTTCAAGACATTTCTCGACTTTATTTGGCATCCACCAATCATCTTGATCTGCAAGAAATATATAGTCGCCTTTAGCATGTTTTAACGCATTTTCAAAGTTCTTACACACATAAGTATGCGAATGCTTAGACTTTACAGGCTGCTGAAAATGGTAAATTATTATTCTTTTATCATTAAAAGCAAGCAGGATGTCAATCGTATTGTCGGTTGAACCATCATCAGAAATTATAATTTCATCTTTAGGCCCTAACTGGCAAAGTACTGATTCTATCTGTTCTTTAATATAATGTGCACCATTGTGGGTTGCTATACATACTGAAATCATAACAGTTCTTTATATTTGCATTCACCAAAAATATTATTTTTGAAATCTCTATATCCCAAATACCTAGCTTTTATTTTCTTCAGAACATTCTTTTCGAATAAGACAATTTTAGCTAAGCACATAAAAGTCCCCCAAACAGTAGGTTTTATTTCAGGATATATGTTTGCATATTGTTTTCTAATATACAGCTGATTTCGTTGCATATAATAATGTCTAATTGGCTTTTCATTCATAACATAGAACAAATGACGACCAAAGAGTTTATATTCTTTAGTGTCACCCAATTGATGTTGCATTACTACATTATTTAATTGATAAACATGATACCCCAAAGAACGTATATGCCAACAGAACTCAAAATCAACTTCATCAATAAATAACTTTTCAAGGAACCCTCCAGCAGCATCATATGCATCCATATTGATTAAGCTGCCAGATGTTAGAGCTTCGTTAACTTGGACATAAGAATCTTGCAGTAGCACCTTCTCGTCCCGATAAACTTGAAGTAAAGGACAAACTATACCTATCTTTTGATGAGAAACATTAATAAACTTAGTATATCCAGCCAGCATATTTTGAGATAACAAAGAGTCCTGATCCATAGTCAACACCCAACTGAATCCCTGTTTTTTAGCTAAAGAAAAGCCCACATTTAATGCTTTAGCTATGCCATAATTATCATCCAATGGAATATAATATACATTGGGGATATCCAAGTTCAAATTCCTACCTGGAGTATTATCAACTAAAATATAATTGACACCAAAATCTTCATATATATAAGCAGGAGGCAACTCCTGATAGAGAACAATAATAATAGAAATATCAGAAATACTAATCATCGAAAATGTCTATAAATAAAATATAAAAAACGATAATAAAGCCACATCCCAACACCATAGCCGGCACATTCTTTACATCGCTCATACTCATCCCCCATTTCTTTAAAAAATAGGGAAAAGGAAATTTGCCGTTTCTTATATAATTCTCCAGCACCAGCTTCATTATTGCCATGCTGTCTATATAAAATAGTCTGCTCCTTCAAATTATCAACAATGCCATATTTTGCGACACGTAGTGCTAACCAATAATCATGCAATAATTTACTATCATAAGGGAATGCTATTTCTTTAGCTTTTTTATTGATAATCATCGTACATCCTGTTACAATATTACCAAATCCCAAATACTGCTTTCTCTTTGATACATCTACTTGGAAATTTCCAAAAGCCCAAAAAGACGGAAAAATTTCCTTTAAATTTCCATCTACGAGTTTTAGGTCAGTATGTATCAATATTGGTAAATTTGGATGACTAAGTTCGACTTCTTTGATTTTATTAAAGGTATGTTCTACCTTGGTTGGAAGCCAAACATCATCTTGGTCACTAAACATATAATATTGTGATTCTACATTTTCCAACAACCACATAAAACTAGATCCTGCACCACGATGCTTTATAGGATCATCCATTAATACAATTTTTTGAGGATATTGATTTATATATGAATTTAAGATCTCTAAAGTTTTATCTTTTGATCCATCATCATGAACATATATAATGAAATCATCAAAACTTTGGCAAAGCAAACTATTTAACTGTTCTTTTAAAAAGCGTTCGCCATTATAGGTACACATCAAAATTGCTAACATAATTATTTATTAATCTTGTCCGGCAACGTATTTCTCACGTAAAGGTTCCGTTACTGGATCAAATATTGAATGATAAGGAATATATCTCTCATAAAAATTTAAATGAATATAGAAAGAACTATGAGCAAGCAAAGTAACTATAAATATTACTCTTGCAAAAACCTTTCTATTCTTCCTTGCAATATAACTTAAAGATGATAAATAAACACGATTTCTCAAGCAAGATCCTATAATGCAAGACAAAGAAACTAAATAAAAAATTATCGTATAATTGATTAATCTCTGAAAGACAATTGGCACAAACCACATTCCAAAGCCAAAGAGAATTTGCAAACAGATTATATTCTCATATTTACAAACAATACGATACTTTTTACATACATTAAGTACAAATAATGGCAATATTGAAAAATAAATAAAGCGAAAACCTACCCAAGCATATCCAACATAAGAATGCTGGTCATATCTCATTAATTTTTGGAATATGCTAAATGCCGCCAACTTTTGCATGATTATGGACAATAAAAGCCCACAAACAATGGTACAAACCAAATAAATACGAAATTGCTTTTTAAACTTTAGATTTCTAAAAAATGGAATAAAAAGAGTAATGACCGCGCTGGAATGTATCGTCAAAAGCAGTAAACATAATGGGTAATACAAAAAATATTTTTTCTTTTCCAGAAGAGGATATATCTGCAAAAACATAACTACAGCTAAAGATTCTCTTATAACTTCTGTCGAAAAATAGAGAAAAACAGCAACATATATTAATAAGAAAGCTAAATATTTATAGATGGTATTCTGCTTTATAAAGCGCATTAAGAAAAACGTCATTATTGCAGATATAATGCTCTGATATATATATATATCATCAAAATAAGTCTTAATAAGAGAAGAAAATAAAGTAAAACCAGGTTCAAATCCACTAACGTCGATAGGTGTCCAAAAAGACAGTTCTGGTGCATACTCAAAATAAGCCATATAATTATATGTATCTCCTCCTACTTTATAACGCAACCCTATAATCGAAACTAAAACGAAATACAATAATCCCCATAAAACAAAATCTTTGGTTTTGCGTTTAGGAAAATCATATTTACTATAGCCTATTATCATAAGGACTAAAGGAATCAAATATATCATATTATATTTATTTAAATAGGTTCGAAACAAATACACGTACTAGCTGATTACGTATAATAAAATACTGCGAAAGAACAAAATAAAGCCCACATAACATAAACGCAGAGCACAATTCAAAAATATACGAGTTTGAAAAATAATTCTGTAAAATATAACATATTACCGCATAAGGTAAAGACGTTATGAAATGCAGCATGATTTTTTTTGTACTAAAATGAATCAACTTTTTTGCATGAACCACATATAAGTAATATGCGGTTACACAACATTCAGTTATGACAACACAAAAGCAAGTACCTATAGCTGCCATTTTTATCGTTAAAAAACAGTTAGCAGAAACACCTACCACTGCCCCTATAATAGACGCGTACAATGTTACCTTGTCATATCCTTTAGGAATAAGAACTTGAAAAGATAGAATTTGGGCGATTCCCACAACTAAAAGCATCGGGATAACAATACGTGACATATCGATAGCTGGTTCATAGCCTTTACCGGCGAATAAAGCGACTAATTCTGGTGCAAAAACAAAAAGAACCATAACTAAAGGCATTGCTATTGTATATAACAATTCAAAAGATTTCTCAATCAGACCACTGAAAGAAGCCTTATCTCCGGACTCATTGATAGATGTCATTCTAGGTAACATAACTCCTGTAAACGCAGAATAAAAACCAAGAATAACAGTATATAGTTTTAATGATGTAGTATAATAGCCTACTTGAATGTCATTCCAAATAAAACCTAAAAAAGCTACATTAAACGTTGTGTACATAGAGGTTAAAATACTATAGGCACCTAACGACAAAGAGCTTTTAAGATAAAGACCAAGTTTTAGTCTCTTTAAAGAAAAATGCACTGATTTCTGCGCATAACAATAATTGACTATCGCATTAACCAATGTCATTAATACTGTTAGAAAGAAAAATAATATATAATCATCAGGCTTTCGTACCAAACAAAAAACACTGATAAGAAAAGCAACTTTTATTCCTACATTTCTTAATGTTATATATCGAAAATCTTCTGTTCCTCGAAAATACCATTCAATTGTAAATGTAGTAAATAAGATCTGTAAACTTCCTAATAGAAAAAGACTCTTTTGATCCCAAAATCTATCCACAAAAAACACTAACGGCAAATAAATAGCTAATGCAATTAAAGTATAAATCAAATTAAGAGCGAACAAACTTGAAAAAGCAGAATTTCGATCTTCAGTACTTGACTGTTTAGCAATTTCTCGGACACCAATATGAGTAATACCCATCATAGCTATAAACAGGAAATACTGTATTATATTTTGAGCAAAATTGATAGTACCAAACCTTTCTACCCCTAACACACGAGCACAATAAGGAAATAAGATAAGGTTTATCAAATAGTTGGAAACCATCAAAAATGAATTATAAATAAAATTAGATTTTATACTTGCCATTATTCTACAACTATCTTACTGTTAAATATTTTATTTCTTTCGATAATTCTTTTGTATCGCAATTTATATCTTTTGTTATGCTATTTACATATTTTGATTCAATAGCAGGAATCATCAAACGAAAATAATTACCTTTTTTAGTATATTCTCTCTCTATATTCTTAAACAGAACTATGCTATTTGACAAATATTCGTGTCTGAATATAGAATTTTCAATATTAATTCCGATATTTCGATTTCTTAATATAATAGGAGTTATACCTTCATTAAAAGTACACTTATCAAAAGATACCAGTGCACCATCTAAAATGACATCTGCGACACAAAAAGGATTTTTTTCGTTAGATAAATTATTTGGCTTTATTGGGGAGTTCAAAGGATGATTACGTTCGAAGTAACAATTATAAAATGTTGTAAGTCCATAGCCACACCCTTTCATAAAAACTCCACAAATGTCAGAATCATTTTTCCACCAAACATTTTCGTCTTTACTCATACCTTCAAAACCGCAATTATAGAAGGTATTTTGCTCGCACGAATAAACGTTATTTATTATGAGACCACAATTCAAGTTATAATTAAAATGGCAATTATCCCAACTATTCAAATTAATCCAATATGAATATTGAGCTTGGTTAGGAAAAGTTACCTGAAAGCCATTCTTACAACCTCCAAAAACACAGTTGGTAAATTTGTTCAAACTAAAGCCCTTATATCCATCTCCAAATTCTTGATAATAACCATTATTACAATAATATATTCTAATTCCTTCAAATATACTTCTATATAAAGCACTCTGCTCTATATGAATTCCATCACCTTGATATCTGTACTTCCATCTTTTATGTAAGACAAGCCCCTTAAGATTTAATCCTTGAATAGATTCACCTTTAGGGAACTCTAAGATTGGTTCAGAACTATTACTATATATATATGCAGCAGGAGATGATTCATGAGAATATGCAACATCAAAACATCCAAATGCGAAATCAGAGCTTCTCATTTTTATGGATTGAGTTATCAAATATTTATGACCAGCGAGTAAACTAACAACACGAAAAGTTGTATTATTTATTGCCGCATTAATTGCCACAGAACAATCAGTCTTATCATCGCCCAAAGCTCCATACCATTCTACAGGCAATCTTTCATTTTGCCAGTTTCCTAGTAGCCTTACATTTACAGAAAATATCTGCTGTAATGGTGCAGAAATACTTGCAAAATCAGAACATATATATCCATTAGAAAAAGATCCTCCTTTGAAATCTAAAACACATCCACGAGGAACAAACAAAGTATCTCCCTGTAGATCATAATTTTTATCTATAATTTTATACTTACAGTTACTTTTGATTTGCAAATCAGATTTCGCAGAAAGATAACTAGGTATAAGAAACAATAAATATATAAAAAAGAATTTAAACTTCATATTAGTAAAATGAAGTTTCCCTGCCTTATTGTAGTAAAATAAAGCAAGAAAACTACCATAAATATATATTGATTATCTATCCTTGTACATATTCTCGTAATACTTCTGATAATCACCAGATGTTACATTGTCCATCCATTCCTGGTTCTCGAGATACCATTTTACGGTCTCCTCGATACCCTCCTCAAACTGGAGTGATGGCTCCCAACCGAGTTCCTTCTGAAGCTTGCGAGAGTCGATGGCGTAACGCATATCGTGCCCCTTTCTGTCGGTTACGTAAGTGATGAGGTCCATATCCTCGCCTTCTTTTCTGCCGAGCAAACGGTCAACGGTCTTGATTACTACCTTGATGATATCGATGTTCTTCCACTCGTTGAAACCACCGATGTTGTAAGTCTCGGCAATCTTACCCTTGTGGAAAATCATATCGATGGCACGGGCATGATCTACTACATACAACCAGTCGCGCACGTTCTCACCCTTACCATATACTGGCAATGGCTTGCGATGACGGATGTTGTTGATGAACAGCGGAATCAACTTCTCTGGGAACTGGTATGGACCATAGTTGTTAGAGCAGTTGGTCACGATGGTAGGCATACCGTATGTATCGTGGAAAGCACGCACGAAGTGGTCAGAACTTGCCTTGGACGCAGAGTATGGTGAGTGAGGATTGTACTTGGTAGTCTCTACGAAGAACTCCTCGCCGTAAGCCTCGTGGTTCTTACCGCTGGAAGCCTTGGTTGTGAAAGGAGCAGGAATGCCCTCAGGGTGAGTCATCTGCAATGCACCATACACCTCATCGGTAGAGATGTGGTAGAAACGCTTGCCCTCGTAACCCTCAGGAAGACTCTCCCAGTAAATCTTTGCCGCCTGGAGCAGAGACAGGGTACCCATCACGTTGGTCTGAGCGAAGGTGAAAGGATCCTTGATACTTCTATCTACGTGACTTTCGGCAGCGAGATGGATGATGCCATCTACCTGGTAGTCCTGCATCAGCTTCAGCATCAGGTCGAAATCACAGATATCGCCCTTTACGAAAGTATAGTTAGGCTTGTCCTCAATGTCCTTGAGGTTAGCCAGGTTACCTGCGTATGTCAACTTGTCGAGGTTGATGATGTGATACTCAGGATATTTGTTCACGAAAAGTCTTACTACGTGTGAGCCGATGAAACCAGCACCGCCCGTGATAATGATATTCTTCATTTCAATTATTTCTGTTTAAGATTAGCAATACATTTTTCTAAAGAATCCACCCAGTAAGGAACCTTAACGCCAAAGGTCTCCTTGATGGTTCGCTTATCCAATACGGAATAAGCAGGACGAGTTACTGGAGAAGGATACTCCGAGCTATAACATGGTTGGATATCGCATTCTGTATTTCCGGCGATTCTTGCTATCATCTGGGTGAAATCATACCAGGAGCAGACACCCTCATTTGAGAAATGATAAACTCCAACATATTCATCCTTGCTCTGGGCAGCCTTTACCTTATCCAATATGGTAATGATGGCATTCGCCAGATCGAGCGCGTAAGTAGGAGTACCGCACTGGTCGAAGACAACCTTCAACTGAGGCTTGGTTGCCGTCAGGTTGAGCATCGTCTTGCAGAAGTTCTTGCCAAACTCAGAATACAGCCAGGCCGTACGGACAATCACGTAATCACAGCCTGTAGCCATAATCTTCTGCTCACCATGAAGCTTCGTTGTACCATATACGCCAGTAGGAGTTCCCTTCTGGTCAGGATTACATGGCACATTATAAGGTTCCTTACCAAAGACATAATCTGTAGAGATTTGGATGAGCAGGCCATCAACCTCCTTCATCGCCTTAGCCAGATTCTCTGGAGCATCCGCATTGAGTTTTTCTGCCAATGCAGCCAGCTTCTCATCCGTCTCGCAGGCATCCACATTGGTCCATGCTGCACAGTTCACGATGGCTTTCACATCATTTTCCTTCACCATCTTGCTGATGGCATTCATATCAGTGATGTCAAGGAAAGTAGTTTCCAGACCTTCCACCTGATTGACATCGGTAAAGATATAATGATCTGTTGTAATTTGGCTAACGATTCGCATCTCATTTCCGAGCTGACCGTTAGCACCTGTTACTAGTATGTTCATATTTTACTAAAAGAGAGATAGATGAGTTTGAGAACAGAGCGAAAAGTAGCTCATAAAAAATGCTCAAATTCTCGCCCTCACCTATCTTATAAATTAATATTCTAAATTCTTCTTTAATGTACCATCTGCTTCGTCAAGGATTGAAAGCAGATACTTGCCATAGTCATTCTTCAACATAGGCTGTGCATTCTCTCTCAACTCTTCTGCAGTAATCCAACCTTGGCGGTATGCGATTCCTTCCAAGCAAGCTACCTTCAAGCCCTGGCGCTTCTCCAGAACTTCAATAAAGGTGGATGCTTCAGAAAGAGAATCATGAGTTCCGGTATCGAGCCAGGCAAATCCTCTTGCCATGGTCTGTACCTTCAGCTGCTTATCCTTCAAGAACTCCTGGTTAACCGTTGTGATTTCCAACTCACCACGAGCAGAAGGCTTGATATGCTTAGCTACTTCCACCACCTTATTAGGATAGAAGTACAAGCCTACCACAGCATAGTTGCTCTTTGGATGCTCTGGCTTCTCCTCAATGCTCAAGCAATTGCCTTGCTCATCAAACTCAGCAACACCATAGCGCTCTGGATCACTAACACGATAACCAAAGACTGTAGCCTTGCTGTTCTGCTCTGCATCTACTACTGCCTGATGCAACATCTGGCAAAGTCCAGCACCATGGAAGATGTTATCGCCCAACACAAGGCAAGCAGAATCATTACCTATAAATTCCTCACCGATAATGAAGGCTTGGGCTAAACCATCTGGTGAAGGCTGCTCAGCATACTCGAACTTGACACCGAACTGGCTTCCATCGCCTAAGAGGCGCTTGAAGCCTGGCAAGTCGAAAGGGGTTGAGATTATCAATATCTCACGGATACCTGCCAACATCAATACCGAGATAGGATAATATATCATCGGTTTATCAAAGATAGGTATCAGCTGCTTACTGATACCTTTTGTGATGGGGTACAAACGTGTACCGCTACCACCTGCTAATACTATTCCCTTCATTTCCTTTAATGTTTAGTGAGTAGTGTTTAATTTTTATTTGTATAAATCCACATTGACATCAAAAGGACTATCAAAGTCCTTCAACATTGAATGTTTTGTATCTTTCTCGGAGAGATTGGCATGTTCTGTTGGAATCTTCCAATCAATACCGAGAGATTCGTCCAAAATAGAGACACCACCATCTGCCTCTGGGTGATAGAAGTTATCACACTTGTATTGGAAGACGGCTGTTTCAGAGAGAACAGCGAAGCCATGGGCAAAGCCCTTAGGGATGAAGAACTGAACATGATTGTCTTCTGTCAGTTCTACAGCCACATGCTTGCCATAGGTTGGTGAGCCTTTGCGAATATCTACTGCTACATCGAGGACTCTACCCTTTACACAGCGCACCAACTTGCTCTGGGTATAAGGTGGACGCTGGAAGTGCAGACCTCGCATCACGCCATAGCTGCTCATAGACTCGTTGTCTTGGCAGAAGTGAACACTGTGTCCCAGGATTGGGGCAACCTTTTCTTCAAACTCTCGCTCGCTGAAGCTCTCAAAGAAATATCCTCGAGCATCGCGGAAGAGGCGTGGCTCTATAATGAGTACGCCTTCAATTTCTGTTTTTACTATATTCATTGGTTTTGTTTTAACTTTTGTTCTTAAAAATAAGAATTTCTAAAATCATCCCGTCCTTCTTTACCATTAAAGAAGGCTCCACCTTTCTCACCAAGCCTCTCTTTCCTCAGGAACGAGAGGATGTAACCGTCCCTTAGTGCTATATATGCCCCACCTGTCCCTCCCCAGCGGGAGGGTCCTTACCCTATACCCAAGCCCTAAATCCCTACCATAGGGATTAGGGATGTAACCGCCCTCCGGTGCTCGGAACCGCTACGCTATAAGGTTGGCGGACCAATCAAAGGTCTCGCCATATTGTGCGGGATGGGACCGCCTGGAGAAAAACTAAGTACTTAGAACGACAAGTCATCGATGGAAAATCACCTTATTTATTATTTAGAAACTTACACATCCTCTGAAATAATTGCGCAAACTACGACCTTTACGATTTTGGTTGTAGTTCCTGCATCACTTTTTCGAAATATTCCCTTGTTTCCATTATCAAACTGTTTTGATTACGGATGCAAAGGTAATATATTATATAGGTACCGCCATACGGTCTAACGGTGATTTACTGGTCAACCAGCGGAGCCTGTGCCCTAAAGGGCTGGTTTGTATTGTCTTACGCAATAGAATTGCGATTGTTTGTAGGCTAACGCATTAGAAGAAAACAAATCATCAGATTCCAATATATTCTATTGCATAAGTTATATATTCTCCAATTGATTTTTTCTCCACATAATGTGTTCCAAGATTGTTCTTCATATACCAAACATCAACGCCATATATTTGAGCAAACAGCAAAGACATTAATGTAAATGGCTTTGGACCACATGAAATTATCACTATACGGTATTTATCTTTAATTGTCTTATAAATATCACAGAATGTATTAAATACAGAAACCATATTATTTAAACTATATTCATGCACCATATCTGGAGAATTGCGATACAACAACTTATTATATTTTTCTTCCAATCCTGGCACATAAGATTTATCAGTATAAAAGTAATGTATATAATCTATATCTGCAAAATATCGTAAAGCATACAAAGCCTTATCATCATTTCCCAAACCAACAATTAAAGCAGTAGGTCTATCAGGAATACTAATTGATGAAAAACCAGATAATGCTTCCAAACCTGTTATTGAAAACTTTTTATCATCAGAATTTATACTAATACTTGGTATACAATAAGTGAAACAACAAACGATATTGAAAATAGAATCATTCCTGTATTTATCTAAAAACAGCAATATACGAGAATACCATTGTCTATCCATAGAAGAATAGTCAACTACAATTTTAAAATTCTTCTTAGCAATAACCTTCGTAAATATATCACTTAAAGCTAGAGTTACATCATGTGGTTCTTTGATTACATATTCCTTAAATCCCTGACAAGAAAAAAACGTTTTATGTTCATCTATCTTCGGAATTAGAGGAAACGAATAACTTAGTACATACTTAGATGAAACTCGTTGAATTTTATCTAAATTCTTTTTTACAAAAGAAGCACACCTATCTTCATAACCACAACCACATATTAACAAATCACAATCATAAATAAGATCTTCATCTGTCGAAAATTGAGTTATTTGTACGAGTTTCATTTTTCTTTATTTTTTAGAATTTCATCAAGTGAAATTATATTCTTAGACATAGCTTGTACTATATGGAAATAAGGATATAACATATAAGATAATCTATATGCACCATTTTCCCCGTCAATTAATCCTACCATTTCATCATCTACCTTTATAACTAAACCTTGCTCCAAAGCATTCTTTAAAAATGTTTGAAGTGAAGATTTTTTAGACACTGAAAAAAAAGTAACTGGATAAGGATTGTAATCTTCAGAAAGTAAACTTTCTTGAAAAAACTCACCGATTTTACTAACTATTTCCTCAAATGAAAAATTTCCATATTCTGTATCATACTCTTCTTGTATAAAAAAAGAGCTTTCAAATACATGGCGACTATAAGACTTTATGATATCTCTTATTGCAGGCATTCTTTGAATCAACTTTCCCTTATCAGACAACAAGCACAAAACTATATCATCTAAAATATTACAAAATAGTCTAGGATTTCCATCAGCCATGCGATAAAGCAGCCATTCACCTAAATACACATTCTCAAAAGGAGTACTGGTCTGATGTTCTTTTGTAAACCAAGAGTATCTGCAATACAAAATAGGATATTTATATTTAGCCTTTCGCTGTATCCAATTTTTAATTTTAATTACTCCATTAATCTCATCATAATTTTCTTTATGAAAAACTGCATTAAAACCTTTATCTACTTTTGGTAATTTTTTAAAGAAAAAATTCAAATCTTGTTTTTGTGTATCAGAAATCAACTTGAAAAAATCGTCTTGTGATATTTTATATTTTGAGAGAACTTGTCCTTCTATAACGGAATCGCAAAAAACTTTCCAATCTTGAATGGAAGAATAATTACAATTCCAACACTTGATTATTTCAAAATCATTACTCTCAGAAGGAGACTTTGACTCATAATTCTGCACCCTCCAATCTGGAGTTGCTGTTATTTTAAATAATATGGATTGATCCATACTTCTAAAACAAACATTTACTATTTTATCTTGCAACCAACTTGGAGCAATTTCCATCTCATCAAAGCAAAGTGCCCACTTTTTCTTTGCAAATTCAAATTTGGAACTAAATACCTCTATTGCTAGAGAAATTGTGTCTTCAAAATTTGCTTTGCAAGCAAAAGGAAAATCATAATTAAAATTGGACTCACTTATTGCGTTTTTAACATCTATGATTATACTTTTAAGAGATATACGAATGACCTCTAGAACTGGTGGAGTATTATCCAATTTCCACGCCTTTACCAAGAGTGAAAGATAGTCCATCTTTGATGATGAATCAAATTGCTCATCTTCAAACAAAGCCTTAAGAGTATCAATAAACGCCAATAATATATTAACATTAACCAAAGCCCTTGAAACTCTTTCATAAAAGGCAATATTTTGAGTCTCTTTGGATAATTGATCCAAAATTATACTCCATTGCCTATCAGCCGGAATATAAACACCATAGAAATCTAATCCAAATTCAGTATATAGCTTTTGATACTCCCTAACAGCATATGGATGAAGCATTTTAAGCATTGTTGTCTTACCACATCCACGAGTTCCAAGCAATATCGAATGACAACACTTCTTGAGTTCTTGGAAATTTTTCGTAAGAACAAATTCTTGTGCTATCTCTTGATAAGATAGATATCTTGAATTAAATGTTTTCATAACGCAACTATTTTTTCATTATCAACGCTTCCAAACCAGAATTGTAAGTAGCAAAGCCTTTAGAAGAGCAAATATCTAAAAATTGCTTAATCTGATCTCTCGTAAGAGAATTCATTTCGGGAAAAGATTGCCTAATAGTTTTAAAGTCTACATATGAAACATCTTTACCTTCACTAAAATAAAAGGATAGAATCTTATTAACTATGCCATTTAAATCTAACGAACATCCAAAACCAAATATAGGTTTGATACAATAATCTTTATCGGATATGGGTTTCCAGCCATCACTAGGAACAAACTTATACGACTCCAAATAGCCATTAATTTGTTTGTTGATTTCCAAAACCAATATATGGAAATGATTATCGATTCTTGCCTGATATGTATTTTGTGTAGAAGACAGACTGCCACTTGCAACGATATGTATTCCATTAACATCTGTAATCCTAGGCTGATGCTTATGACCATGCATAACACAATAAAAATTATTATCTTTCAACAACGTTAAGAACTGGTCTGCATTTTCTATTACATCTGTTTTCTGAGGATTTACCAAATCTGAATGGTTAATTACATGATGATGAACTATTGCAATTTTTACACCATTAAATGGATGCTTTGACAATTCATTCTTGATCCGAGAAATATAATTTTCATCAAAAACCGGAGACTTATCTAGATCTTCCCTACATTCAAGATGCCTTTCTGAATTACAAATCAAAAACTGCAAATTTGCTGTTTCATAAATACAAAAACCATCTGTCCAAAACTTTCCATTAGCATTTTCGTCATCAGTAGGATAATTCTTTACACCTTTTAATAGTTTATCATCAAATTTATCATCTGCATTGAGACAGTAATCATGGTTTCCGGGAGTACTTACCAAAGGGCAATTTAGCATAAGAGATAACTCTCTCAGCATTTTAATTCCAGTATACCATCCTGCTGCATAGCCTTGATTAGTCACATCACCCAAATTGACAATCGCATCAACATTTGAACAAGACTTTATGAGGAAGTCCTTCAACGATTCCATAGGGTTTCTTGAAGAAGGCAATTCTGGAGTTGCGACTGTTAAATTAGTAACATTATTGCAATCTTCTTCCTTACCTATATGAATATCACTTATTATCAATATTCTTCTTGTACACATATTGGATATTTTAGTAATAAACGATTGGCAGTAAATCACCGTTAGAACGTAACTACTGATTTTCAGTAGTTAGCACATCCAACATTTTTCCAAAAAACACATATTATTAATTGGTATTGCCAAAGCTACCATCGTAAGCATCCAACCCCTATGACAATACAACTCCATCCCCAGTGTTTACTGGGGATACAGGGTATTTTAAGAAATTGGACTTTTCTGATTTTTAAACAGGTTTAACTAAAAGTGCCTCTTTCTTCAAAGCTCTTTTCCACCAAAGAATTGACCTAAGGCGGACATCATGCGGAGTTGCTTGGCTGATGGGGCTTTGACGCCTTTGTTGGCCATATCCAAATAGAAGTTGAGACTGGTGGATAAGGCTTTGGTTAACTCAGAAGGCATGATCATGTGCCATTCCTGGCTTTCCTTATCCTCGTAGGTGGCTACCAAGTATAGCTTCTGAAGCTTGTACTGGGTCTTGCGCATCTTGCGTACTACGTAGGTGTTGGCATCGCCTTTTACAAATTCATCTACCATCTGGAGTTCCTGCTTGTTCAAACGGCTCAAGATCTCTATTGGGTTATCCAACATCTCCTGAGCTATACGCCTGGCTGTCTCATCTTTCTTCAAGTTGGGACTTACGTATAGGTCGAGCTTGTCACATGCTTTCAGCATATTGACTTTCGTTGTGCTATTGAGTAGCTGAACCAAGCGGATGCTATCAGCTGTGAAGTTCTTATTTGGAATTACAATCATAACATTATAATGTTTCTTGTCCCCATACAGCTACTAGACGGTCTTTCCAGAGTTTCAAAGGACAATGGGAATTGAGTTCTACATATAGTTTATTGACAGCATCTAGGAACTTGTCTAGACCTAACTCTACCAACGGATGGAAAGGAAGGTAAGTTGGAGCGAGATTGCGATAATCTACGTTCTCGATATCCATTCCTAAGCCCATGGTTTGACCGGCATTTAATGACATAACGAATATGTTGTCAGGATGCTCGCTTTGCCATATCTGGACAAAGGTTGGGCACGGACGCTTCATTATACCAAAGAAATGCTCCTGGTCTTTGATGCTTGAAAGATGCAAAAAGTAATCACCCCAATCGGCATAAAGAGTAACGGAGTTTTCTCCGCCCAACATCAAATAGACATGGGCGTAGTAGATTTTGCCGGATGATGTCTTGGTCTTGTAGATGATCTCGACATCGTCTTTATGATAGACGAGGGTGCGGGAGCTACCTAAAAAGAAGGTTGCTCCTGGCTTTATGGAGAAATAAGATTTCATGATTTTATATTTTGTTCCTCATTGCAGTATCGCTCTGCACTGGTCGTCGCTCGAATGAGGAATATTTGCTTTATTCTACTTTTGATAGGATAACCTCTAGGGAGGTGCCCATCAGGGTTATGGCGGAGTAATCCATATTACGTGTAATCATACGATTGCCTTCTTTATTAACTGTTCGGAATTTCCGAACAGTTGCTGACAGCATCAATTTTCTGAAGACTTACCTATTTGTCATATTCTTCTAAAAAGCGTTTAATCATGGAAGTTACAGCTTGCGGAGACCGCTTGACATGAACAATCCCCATAATTACAACTTGCTCGCCATCTATCAAATAATAGACACGGTTGGGGGCTAACAATAAATGGCGTATAACCATATCCTGACCAGATACCCAAGCCCTAAATCCCTACCATAGGGATTAGGGATGTAACCGCCCTCCGGTGCTCGGAACCGCTACGCTATAGGGTTGGCGGGGCATCAAAGCCCTCGCCAGGTTGTGCGGGATGGGACCGCCGGGCTATGCTTCCTTCATTTCCCGAATGAAATCATCAACATCCTGAAGCTTTTTACCTTGCAATTTAGCAAGTTTTACCTCTTGCAAGGCCCGTGACAAGCTTTCCTTAACATAAGCCTTCTGCGTATCATCTATTGTAACTAATATCTGTTCCATATCCTATATTCTTTTTATTACTCAGGTGGTAAATCCCACTCTGCTCCCAAGGATTCTATCACGAACCTTTTGAAATCACCTGGTCTCTGGTGCACTGATACTTCTTCAGCGAAGAACGAAGCAGACAGTAGGACTGGGTGTTACGGGCAAAAACCTCTTAGACATGCTTAACTGAATTCTCATTCATGTGGCCAGCAACCTTGAGGGTGCGTACCACATTAGTACTGTCGCCGAGGAGGGCTGAAGCTGAACTTTAGCGTTTCACTCTTTTTATAAGCAGCGCATGCTAAAGAATATAAAGAAATATGTATCAATGGGTTATAGCGGATTTAAAACATCCCTAAAACGCTGTTTTTACTCCATTTCCAGTGTTCAGAGTTCAGTATTCAGCCTGATGTTCAGCCTCATGAGACATAGAGTAAACAAATACAATCAATCTTAAGTTACCGAATGGTGAACAGCGGGGTGAACACTTGCCCCAAGCATTCACCTTTTCGGCTCCAGGGTGAACCCTAGTAAAAAGAACTTTGTATATACAGCGCATGCTAGAAATATAAAGAGTCTCTAATACAATAGGTTATGAGGTGTTTTTAACACATTATTAACGCTAAAGGTTGGCACTGGGGTTCACCCTTCACCAACTTTATCGCCAAGTGTTCACCCTCACTCTTATTTAGAGAACGACTATTCCCTGTAGGATACCGACCTCGACCTACCCTTCCAGGAGTGGGTAGGGTAAGTCTGGCGTAAACAAGATGGTTACGATAGCTAAGTATCATAGTTACGATAGCTAAGTATCATGGTTACGATAGCTAAGTATCATGGTTACGATAGCTAAGTATCATACTTATGGAACATAACCCTATCAGTGATAATCGTTGAATATCGTGGAGCAACATTGAGCATCGGTGAGTTAGGAATGAGAAATGCTGTATCTTTGCATTGTGATTCAGAAAGAGACATATACATAAAACCAGGCACTGCGCAGCGCCCACTTAACATTTAGCATTAAACATCACTCCTCATGAAAAAGGAAACTATCAAGAAAGTCATCAATTTCGTCCCCTAGGTTCGCAAGAGCTGTCCTTGCTTCGATGTCAAGGAATGGCTGAAGGAAATAGACTTCCATATCTAGAACCGCCCTCCGATGCTCAGAACCGCTACGCTATAAGGTTGGCGGACCATCAGAGGTCTTCGCCAGATTGTGCGGGATGGGACCGCCTGAGGATGGTTACGCAGATTTTTACTACGCATCCAGCTGGGAGTACTTCGAGTGCTGGCTCTTGTACTCTGGGACGATTTCCTTCATCTTCTTTACGATTGCCATGTCATCGTAGGTGAAGGAGAGGTCGTAGAGAGACTGCTCGTTCTTCAGGGCTAACTCGTATGGATACTCACGAACCTTCGCTACCATGATCTTTGGATGGTGGGTTGGGACGGTGGCTTCCTTGTCGTTCAAGACTTCCTCGTAGAGTTTCTCTCCATCTCTCAAGCCTACATACTTGATGCCTATGCCATCTACTCCCGAGAGGGCTATCATGCGTTTTGCCAGGTCGGCGATGCGGACGGGCTTGCCCATATCGAAGACGAAGATCTCGCCGCCCTTACCCATCGTTCCTGCCTCCAATACCAACTTACATGCCTCAGGAATGAGCATGAAGAAACGGATGATGTCGGGATGGGTGACGGTGATAGGACCGCCCGTCGCTATCTGCTTCTTGAAGATTGGAATAACAGAACCGTTGCTGCCCAAGACGTTGCCGAATCTTGTGGTGACAAACTGGGTGACGCCCTTGACCTCGCCATCTACAATCGCCTTGTTCAACGACTGACAGTAGATCTCGCAGATTCGCTTGCTGCAACCCATCACGTTGGTTGGGTTTACTGCCTTGTCCGTAGAGATCATCACAAACTTCTTCGTGCCGTACTTCACTGCCATGTCGGCTATCACGTGCGTACCATATATATTATTCTGTACTGCCTCGGCTGGATTGTCCTCCATCATCGGCACATGCTTGTAAGCTGCGGCATGGAATACATAGTCGGGACGGTCGGCTGAGAAGATGCGCTCCATACGGGTGGCATTGGTGATGCTGGTGACGATGGTCTCGCATGGTATCTCAGGATAATTCTTGTTCATAAAAAGGCGAACATCGTGCATCGGGGTCTCAGCCTCATCTACCAAGACCAATCGGGCTGGCTTGTAGATGGCTATCTGCTTCACCATCTCGGAACCGATACTTCCGGCTGCTCCCGTAATCAGGATGGTGCAGCCGCTGAGGAGCTTGCCGATGGCATCCATATCTACTTCTATCTTATCACGTGGCAGGAGATCTTCGATATCCACCTCACGCATCATCTGGTGGCGGAGGTTTGACTTGCCGTCCCACCACTGTGCCTTCGGCATCATCATAATCTTGATGCCGGCAGCGGTAAGCTTGTCGATCATATCCTGCATCTCCAGGAACTTGTCGGTTACCATCGGACTGACAAAGAGGGTCTTGATGTTCATCTTGTCCATAACAGACAACAGCTTCTCATCGTATGCGAAAACCTCACAACCCAGGAGGTACTTGCCTATCATATTCCCTTCCGTGGTGGTGAAACCCTTGAGGATATACTGGGACGGATGCTCATTGCGCATGGACTTTGCCAGGGAGATACCGCCTTCACTTACACCGAGGATGAATACCGGAGTACGGATATCGGCAGAGAAGGTGGAATCGTACATATACTTGACGATGATTCGCATCGTCCACATCATACACATCGAGATGAAGAGCATCACGATGATTGCCTCTGCAGATACTTTGCAGAGAAGTCCGTCTGGCAATAAAGTCAAGAGGAGGCTGTTGAGTATAAAGCCCAGAACCAGCGCTCCGGAAATGCGCATCAGATCAACAAACGAAGAATAGCGCATGATGCCGGAATAGGTATGGAAGATTCGCATACCCACGACAAAGAGTGGAAGGGTGCAGACGTAAGTAAGGACATAACTCCAGAAATTATTAGCCACCACTTCTCCGCCTTCTGCGATATAGGTGGCTATCATTCCGGCAACAACTACAGCGATGCTATCGAGTGCCAGGATGCACCAATATGGCAGGGTAGTCTGGGAAAAATACCAATTTACCAGTTTATTAGCAAAAAGGGATACTTTTATCTTATAATAGATTCCTTCAGACGGCTTTTTGTTTGAGCCATCCTGGGCATTTTTATTTCTCATAAATTTGCATATTTATTACTTGGAAGAATATTTATTTCTCAACCTTTAAGGTAATCTCATCACCTAGTGTCAAGATGACACGCTTGGCGTGCTCCTGTTCTAAGGTATGCACCTGATCCTGAATCCAAAGGCTCATAGAGGAAAGGTCAGGATGGCACAAATCCGTATAGCGAAAGACTTTCGGGAAGCCATCGGTACTATCCGTAGTTGTAATTTCCAACAGATACTGAGTGACTGGCGAGGTGCATTCCTTCGTCAGTATCACTTGCTTAAGATCAAACATTTCCATATACTCTATTCTATTTTCTGCAAGAAAGCTTTGGGGATATATCCTGTTGTAACAGCACACAACCCCTTGATACTCACATAAAGTTTATGATCTTTTTTGATGCGAACGACATAACCTTCCGCTCCCTTTAAAGGACCTTCAATGACTCTGAACTTATCGCCTTTGGTAAATTTCGGATTATACTCATCGTAAAAATCAAGTCCTTCAACACCAGAAGTTGCGACAATATTGAAGATTTTCACTTCGCGTTCTGAAATTTTAGAAGGTTCTTTCAGGTTCTCAGAATTTTTGTCACGATAGAGCATCACTTTATTGAGGAACATACGCTCCATCTCTTCAGCTTCTATTCTCGTAGAACGAAAAAGGATGAGAGATGGCATAATTGGAACTTCCTTCACCAATGTCTTTTTCTTATTCTTGTCCCAACATTCTTGTTTTACATCATAAATGTGTTCTATCTCTTTGGATACGAAATAAGTCTTGATAGGCTTTCCTTTCCCAAAAAATATTTTGAATGCGTACCAATTCTTCTCATTATCTAATTGTTGCATTGTTCGTTTTTTTCATTTCGGTCAGAATATAATTCTCATTCCCCCGTATCGTGAATTCATGATTCAAAACACTTGGCAAGAAAGGGTTGGTTAGTCTATTTCCAATAACGGAAACCTCTAATCACAAACGTACTCCTGACCCAAGAGCGTGATAGTCTGCAACCCTTGGAATGATTAGCTATCCGATTCCTTTGTCTTCAAAACCCTTCCCTAAATCATTCCCGTTCTTCTGAATCTCTATATAAGAGACACAGAATCTCGTTGCAAAAATACGAAAAAAGTTGGAAACTAACAAATTATGCGTGTTAAAAAATTAATGTTATTCTACGGAATTCTACAATTTTTCAGTTATTATTATGACGACAATCTGATAAGTTACTGATAGAGCGAATGTTTTCAATTTTTCTGTGTCTCTTATATAGAGATTCAGAATAATTGGTTCATTTTGGTTCATTTTTCGAGTTCCCTCTTTTTATTCACTTTTAAGGCTTATAAGGCTGCCAGTATTTTAGCGTTGACATCATCCACCTCTGAGCTTTTTGATGGAGCGGAGATAAGTTGCCCAGAAAAGTCTGGCTTCTTACCATCATACGTATATTTTTGATGTTTATAAAAAAGATAGGGGCACCCCCTGTCTCTATCTAAGAAACAAAGATGCCCCCATATATAAATGAGCATGCCAAAGTCGAAATGACTTTGGCATGCTTTTTTTGTATTTATAATTTGATAGTAGCTTGTTGCAAGTCTATGGATTCGGCACGGAGCGTACCGTGACCTCGCAAGACGATGATGCACTTGCCAAAGAATGCCTTTCTCTTTGGATCGGTGAAACGCTCCAGGGAGGTTTGATTGCCGTTATCCGTGCCCAGGATTTCGGCGGTAGAAGAGAAATAGATCTCGTTCTCGGCATTCGGACAGAGATTGCCATCCTTATCTACTACATTTACTTCTACGAAGGTTGTAGGGGAGGATGGGGATGTTGGGGATTGCAAATCCCCAAGAACGCCTGATGCAAGGGTGTTCTGATAGGTCTTCTTCAAGACGAGATGATGAGGAGGACCGGCTGTCTTGATGGTCTGGGATGAAATTTCCCTGCCCTGCTTTCTCGCTACGACCTTTACTTCGCCCGGCTCGAAAGTTACTCGCCACATCACGTGGTACTCTGTGCTGCAATCAAAGGCGCCAGCATTTGCGGCATTGGCAGAAACAGCATGGGCTGCACCTTCATTCCCCTCTCCATGCACCTTTTTTTTCCTGATGCCCTGACTCTTGCCATTGATGAACAGCTCTACCTCATCTGCCTGGTTGTAATAACACCACATATCTATCTGCTGACCCGGAAGCCAGTTCCAGTGAGGGAAGAGATGAAGAACAGGCTTCTTCGTCCACTCACTCTGATACATATAATAGCTGTCCTTAGGAAGACCAGCCAGGTCGATGATGCCAAAATAACTGCTGCGTGCCGGATAGGCATACGGAGTCGGTTCGCCGATATAGTCGAAACCAGTCCAGATAAACTGTCCGCCCACGAAATCATTGTGCTTCACCACATCCCAGGTCTCCTCGTGCGTACTGCTCCAGGAGGCATGCATATTGTCATACGCCGAACACTTGAAGGATGGATCGGTATATGGCAGCCACCACTCCACCGGAGCCGTATAGATGCTGTCGCTCGGCATCCGGTAATAGCCACGCGTCTGGAGAGCCGAAACACTCTCGGAGAAGATGAACGGCTTGTCCGGGAAGTTTCTAGGAACATCCTTCGCCCACTGATGATGATAATTGAATCCGATGACATCGATGGCACCGCTCTTGAAGAGATGATTCTTAGGGTCAGGCTCGTTGCATCCGGCTGTTACCGGACGGGCGCCCCACGGATCATACTTCTTCACGATATCTGCCAGATGACGGGTGAGAAGAGAGTTCACGCTCAGCTCATCGCCATGTGCCAGGGTAGAGGCATCATGACCCGCATTCAGGATGAGATTCGCCTGCTCCAGACTCAGCGTATCGGCAGCGGCATCCGACCACTGTTCAAGCACCTCGTTGCCGATGCTCCACATGATGATGCAAGGATGATTCCTGTCGCGCATCACCAGATCAGAGAGATCACGCTGGTGCCATTCATCGAAGAAACGGGCATAATCACCATTCGACTTCTTGCGGCGCCACATATCAAAGCTCTCGTCCATCACCATGATTCCCATGGAATCACACATATTCAGAAGTTCGGGAGCCGGAGGATTATGACTGCTTCGGATGGCATTCACACCCATATCCCTGAGGATGGTGAGCTTGCGATGAAGCGCATCCTCGTTGAGGGCAGCACCGAGACATCCGAAATCGTGATGCTCGCACACGCCATTGATCTTCATATTCTCGCCATTGAGAAAGAAACCCTTCCGGGCATCAAACCTCACATCACGGAAGGCGGTCTGCGTAGTGGCTGTATCCACCACCCTGCCATTCACCACCAGTTCGCTCTTCACGGTATAGAGATAGCCCTTGCCGATAGACCAGAGATGAGGTTTCCTTACCTTGAGCTTCTGGCTCTGGGTGCCCTGGCTCCTTGCCACCACCTTGCCAGCCGCATCGTAGATGGTATTGCGGATGGAGAGCTTCATCCTGCTGCCATTGGCATAGAAATCCACCTCCACCCTGACATCTCCCTTCGGCGTGGTAGCCACATACTGCCCCCACTGCGGGATGTATGCCTCCTTCAGGGTCTTGGTAAGCCAGACGTGGCGGTAGATGCCACAGCCCGAATACCAGCGGCTGTTGGGCTGGTCGCTGTTATCCACCTTCACGGCAATGACGTTATCACCCTTCTTATATATATAAGGTGTAAGATCGTACTCGAAGGTGCTGTAGCCGTAGGGACGGGTACCGAGCTTGTGACCGTTGATATAGACGGTGGAGTTCATATACACGCCATCGAAGGTGATGGTGAAACGGTCATACTTCTCGTCTGGCGAAAGGGAGAAGTGCTTGCGATACCATCCGATGCCGCCCGGAAGAGCACCACCGCTGGCTCCCGAAGGATTCGATGGAGAGAAATCGCCCTCTATCGCCCAATCGTGAGGGAGATTCAGGCGGCGCCAATGCCCGTCGGAATACTCCGAATTCTGCATACCGGCACTATCAGCCAAAACGAAAAGCCAGTCTTTATCAAAAGACTGGCGATCGCGGGCGCTCAAAGACTGAGCGCCCAATAGTAGAATTGCTAAAGCAAATATCTTCTTCATATTATTTCAATTTTACAGTCATTGCCTGACCGGAATACTTCACTATCTTGCCCTTAGGCGACTTGGCGAGATTCACGCCCTGCTGCTTCTTCTGATCTACCAGGATGATGTTGAAGCGGCGCTTCTGGAGCATGCCGTCGAAACTACCCTTGCGGGCACCGATGGTTACCTGCTTCAAGGCATCATTATACTTGAAATCGATTACAGCATACTTGCCCTTCTCGTAGTTATAGTTCGTGCCCTCATCCTCGTACAAGGTATAAGAGCCATCCTTGCCGGCATAGACATAGAGGTCGATCAACTCCGGCTTCTTCTCATCACTCCACTGCATCTCAGGACCTATCGGAAGGATGGCGCCCTCTGGGATGAAGACTGGAATCTTATCGTATGGCGCATCAGCCACGATGGTCTGACCGCCTGCATGATATGCTCCGGTATAGAAATCGTACCAGCCCTTCTGCTTAGGCAGATAGACTTCGCGTGAATACTTCTGATACTCGCCTACCGGACAAGCCATCAGGGCAGAACCGAACATCCACTGGTCCTTGATATCCAACACCTTATCATCGCCATTGAAATCCATCACCAGTCCGCGCATCATGGTGTAATCCTTGAGATGCACCATACCCGCCATACTGTAGAGGTAAGGCATCAGGCGATAACGGAGCTTGTCGTAGGCTACGATGGTCTTGTAGGCAGGATGATCGGCTGGAGCGATGTTCCACACCTCACGCAACGGCCACTGACCGTGGGTACGATAGAGCGGAACGAAACAGCCAAACTGGTTCCAGCGAGCCTGCAACTCTCTCCATTCCTTCAAATCGGCATTCTCCTTACCGGTCTTGTCAAACTCCTGCTGGGCTGCCACATAGCGGTTTTCCACACAGAAGCCGCCCTGGTCCATTCCCCAGAAAGGAAGACCTGCCATGGAATAGTTCAATCCGGCAGTCATCTGCGCACGCATATCCTCCCAGCGGGTAGCGATGTCGCCCGACCAGGTAGCGGTGCTGTAGCGCTGTTCGCCTGCAAAACCCGAACGGGTGAGGAGGAAGACGCGCTGGTTAGGGTTCACGCTGCGCTGACCATTGTAGATGGCGTCGGCATTCACGATGCTGTAGGCATTGAAATACTCGGTAGATGTGCCCAGGGCGGTAGGACCGGAGAGCGCCTTGCGGTACCACATCGGGGTACAGTCGCGCACGTTCGGCTCAGAAGCATCCATCCACCAGGCATCGATACCGAACTTATACTTGGTATAGAGATTCTCATCCATCTGTCGCCAGAACATCTTTCTGGCTCCGGCATCGTAGGCATCATAGAAGGAGCCGCGGAAACCGAGCCAGTCGTGGATATCATCCTTGATAGCCTGGTGATACATCCAGCCCTTGGCATCCAGTTCCTTGTAATTCTTCACGGTATCATAAAACTTCGGCCAGACCGAAATCATGAATCTTCCATGCAGGGCGTGCACGCTGTCGAGCATCGCCTGAGGGTTCGGATAACGTGCCGCCTCAAACTCGTGGCTTCCCCATGAATCCAGCTTCCAGTAGTTCCAGTCCTGTACGATGTTATCCACCGGAATCTTCAGGTCGCGGAACTTCTTCATGTTCTCCTCGATATCCTTGCTGCTCTGATAGCGCTCGCGGCTCTGCCAGAAGCCGAGCACCCACTTAGGATATACCGGTGCCTTGCCGGTAAGGGTGCGATAGCCTGAGATTACCTCGTCCATATTCTTTCCAGCGATGAAGTAGTAATCCATATCCGGCGACATCTCGCTCCAGATGCTCAGCTGGTTTTTCTCAGCCTCAGAACGTGGGGCAGCCACACGGAGTCCGCAGTAGGAAACATCGCCATCCGGCTGCCATTCGATGCGGATTGGGGTCTTCTTGCCCTTCGGAATGGCTGTCTCAAACTTATAGGAATTCGGATTCCAGGCGGTACGCCAGCGCTCAGGCACCACCAGCTTGCCGTCGATATAGACCTTCATATAGCCGGCATAGTAGAGGATAAACTGATAGAAGCTGCTGGTTGGCGCCTCTACATATCCCTCGTAAACCACCTTGGAGCCATTCAGCGCAAAGCCCTTAGGCAGGTTCTGGATACCACCCTTATCAGTCTGGTTGCAGGTTTCTGAAGTTTCAGGCATGGCATATTCAAAGTAGATGCTGTCCTCGCCACGTACAATCTTCTGCCCGTTCTTATCCACGTAGGTACCGGTGAGCTGTCCTTCCTTTCCGGCGAATCGAAGAGGGCACGCCACGACCATCCGTGCTTCTGAGCATCGGGTACCTTGGCGATATCCACACCGATTTCACGGTCGGGCACGGTGAAAGGCTTGAAAGTCTTTCCGCCCTGCGCCACCTCTTTCAACAGTACCTGATCCTTGAGATCATAGAAGATGATCTGTCCGGTAGCCTCGTTCAGCACGGCACGCATGGCAGCGGTGGTGATGATGAGGTCATCGCCCTGCTCCTCCACCTTGTAATTTGCCTTGCCCTTCTGAGGCACGATGATGAGACTCTGCTTGTTGCGGAAGCTCTGCTCGGCAGTAGCCTGCACACGGATGATGCGGTCGTTGACCACCTGGAGGCGGATTTGCGACGGACCATAGTTCTGATGCTGTTTCAACTGTACGGTAAGATAATTACCATTCTGGACAAAATCAGCTGCCTGGACACCCATAGTGCCCAGAATCCATGCAGCCGAAACTAATAATGCCTTTGTTGGTTTCATTTAGTTTGTTTTTTTAGAGTTTATAAAATTGTTATAATAGTCTATTTCTTCACGAGATTCTTTTCCGAACTTTCACGTATCTTGAGAATCATCGGCACCACCTCCTTGTAGATTTTCTCATCGCCATTGATGCTCTTCATCAGAAGCTGGCAGGCTTTGGTGCCCTGCACGTGTGCCTGGTCCATGATGGCGGAGAGGCGAGGAGTTACGAAGGCGGCAGTATCTCCATCGGTGAATCCGATGATAGCCACATCTTCCGGAATGCGCAGACCTTTCGACTTGATGGCATCGAAGGCTGCATAGGTAATGATATCATTGAAGGCGAGGATGGCATCAGGCGGATTCTCACCTTCCAGGAGTCGGAGTGTGGCATTGCGCGCTACGTCGAAATCTATCTTGTCGCATACCACCAGGTCGCGGTCGATGGGGATGCCGTTCTCGCGGAGCGCTTCGAGATAACCGTGCTTGCGGCGGCGCACCATATCGAGATGGTTGGGACCGCCGATGAAAGCCACACGGCGCGAACCGGTTTCTATCATGTGCTGGGTGGCCTCCTGAGCCGCCACATCACCATTTCCCACCACCTGGGAGAACTTATCCTCCAGACAGCAGCGGGCAAAAAATACCAGGGGCACCCCCATCTTATGGAGCTGCTCGAAGTGAGAATAGTCGGTGGTGTCCTGCGCCAGACAGGCGATGATACCCTCTACATGCATATTGAGAAAGTTATCCAGAGCCTGCGCCTCGCGCTCATGGTCTTCATGACTGTTGGCACTGATAACGGAATAACCCAGTTGGGAGGCATAGTCTTCGATGCCATCGAGAACAGCGGCATAATAGTGAGTCACGAGATTTGGGACAATGACACCAATCACCCTTGGAGCTTCCTTACGGAGACTCTGGGCGAAGGGATTCGGACGATAGTTCAGCTCCTTGGCGAGCTGTTTTACTTTCAGAGTCATCTCCTCTCCTACTTCATGGCTGTTTCGCAAAGCTCTGGATACGGTAGCTATACTGACACCAAGCTTATCTGCAAGGTCCTTTAATGACGTTCTACGCTGCTTCATGTATAATAAGTTAGTTAAGTATGGTGCGATATTGCATCAAATTTACTGCAAAGATACTATTTTTATTCCGAATTGCAAACGTTTACGTGTGTTTTTTTAGCAAAAATAGCTATTATTTCTAAAATTACTTGTACTTTTGCAGTACGAAAAGTAATGAATAGTTGATAATAAGTTAGTTAGAAATGAAAAAGCTTCAGAATGTCGGGAGACAATCTGAAGCATTTTTTTTAAATATAATATTCCGCAGAATCTACCAGTCCGGCGCGAAGTGCATACTTTGTTGCTTCGTGCACGTTGTTCACCCCGAGCTTTCTGAAGATATTCTTCCGGTGGGTATTCACGGTATGGAAACTGGAGAAACGCTTCTCGGCGATTTCCTTGGTAGTCATACCCAGGGCGATATCCTTGAGAATCTCGGTTTCGGTCTTGGTGAGATTCACCTTTTCTTCTACTTCCTGCGGCGGAGTAAGGAGCACCTCCATCATTCGCTGGCAGACAAACCGCTTGCTATCTACGCAGAAGCGTATCGCCTCCTTGATTTCCATCAGCGAACTCTCCTTCAGGAGCACGCTGAACATACTGCTGCTGGCGATGAGCACACGTACGAAATCGGCACTCAGGTCTTCGCTGAACAGCAGCCATCGGGTATAGGGAAAGCGCTGGTTGAGAATGAGCAGTTCGGCGGAATCATTGATATCGAAAAGCGTGTAATCGAGTATCACCACCGTATCTTCGTTTTCCCGCAAGGCAAGCATCAGCTCTGTCTTGTCTTCCACATACTTGGTTTCCAACCCTTCCATTTTCTCTATCACGTGCATCAGTCCGGCACGCGTGATATCCTGCTTATCTGCCAATAGAATCTTCATAAGCAAATCTCCTTCTTTTATGTTGTATATACTCTTTTATGACCAAACTTTTCTGCTTTCTAGAATGACATGAGGAATCCCATTCGGATGCCCCACTTATCTACATTGGCATGATTCAGGTAGTTGATACGGCGCACATAATCGATTCCGAAGAACTTGAAGATGTTGTGCACACCGGCTACCACCTCCCAATATGGCGTGTTGCCAAAGGTATAGGAGTTGTTAGGGAACTTGAAGATCACGTCATCCGCTGTATTCTTCACCGGATTGTTCTTGTCGGTGAGTTGTCCCCAGACTCCCTTCACGGCTACATACTCGCGCCACTTCAGCTTCTTGATGAGCGGAATGCGGTTGAGAAGCTTGCCGTTCATATCCCAGGCTACCGACCAGAAGAGCTGGCGGTCGCTCAGGAACTCCCAGTCTTTCATCATACTGATGGTTGCCTCCTGCTCGAAGATGGAGAGGTTGACTGGTGGCTGGACGAGCATGGTGAATGGAACCTTGTTCCACTGCATCTTGCCCACGATGTTGAAGTCCACATATCCGAAGCTGCCCAGCCACTGGCGCTTGTAGATGCCCAGCGTGGTGAGGTTGCTCTGATACTGACCGCCCATGAATCCGTCCAGACCCATGGAATGGCGGAGGGTGAGCTCAGGACTGTCGAGATTGATAGGCAATCGCTGCTGCTTGGTGTTGACATAGGTAACACCCGGGTTGTAGTCGATGCCCACAGACGCCTCGGTGGTGCGTATCTTCTTTACTTCCTCGCCCGTGTTCACCTTGAAATAATGCAGGTTGCCCACGGTGCGGTTGCTCTGCCATCTCATTCCCGCATCGAAGCGGAGTCCCCAGTCGGTCTCATAGACGAAGCTGAACTTCTGTCGCTGGTAGAGATACATCTGGTCCTGCGTAGCGGCACGGATGGTCATGAAGAAGTTATCCTTGTTGTGCAGCAGGTTGTCATCGGATGGAGAGGTGATATCGTGACCAATCTCGAAGACGAACTTACGCATCGGGAACTCGAACGGACTGTTCTTTTTCTTGTTGAGCGAATAGGTGAAGAGATGACCGTAGTACCAGTTGTGGCTCTTCGTACCGTAGGCACCATATCCATCCCAGAAGAAGTGAGGATTGAGTGCCGCCATGGTGCGGGCTGCCAGACGCAGACGCACGCCATCCACGTAGTTGTTGGAGAGGAAGGTGTTGATAGGTCCGAGGTCGAAGAGGCTCTTTCTGCCATCCTTTCCTCCGCTTCCTATTTCTACATAGTTCTCCATGAGCGCCTTGACGCCGAAGATGATGTACTTGAATCCCTTGGAATTCTCCATACGGTGGATGAAACTGTCCATCGAAGACTCACTCTTGGTGAGATCCACCTGTCGGTACTTGTTCCAGTAAGCCTCATCACGGTTCATTGCATCCATATCATGCCTTACCTTCGCCTTGCCCTTGAAGAGCATCTTCGGCAGAGGATCGAAGGCGTAATCGGTGATTCGGGTATTTCGCACCACAAGCAGGTCCTGCAGCAGCTTGTTCATGTGCATCTCTGCTATCATATCATCCTTGGTGAGCACCCACTCGCCATTGTCGAGCTTGGTATATTCCTGCTCAATCTTCATATCCTTCACCCAGTTGACGGCTGAGTTGTGAGGCATGTAGAGATTACATTTCTTGACGTGCAGGGTACTGTCGGCAAGCACATAGAGCTCGCCTCGGAATCCGAAGTCCTGACTGTTGGCTGGGATAAACTGCAGATGATAGCAGAGGTCACGGTTCACATACACCGTATCTTCTATATAATAATGATAGAAGCTGATGGCTGTTCTGCCCAGCGGAGACGGGAACGGATACTGGAGCAGTCGCACGTAGTCATCGTAGATATCCACATCGGTAAAGACATCCTTGATGGCTGTATTCAGGATTTCTCCGGTCTGGATCACCTGTCCGATACCATTGCTCTGCTGACCCTTGATGATATCCTTTTCGCTCTTCGGGTCCTTGCGGTAAACGTGCTGCGAAACGGTCTCATCAATACTTACCGGCAGGGTGAGCTTGCCGTTGTAAGGCGAAAGCTCTACCTGGTCGAGGAGATACTGTCGCTTGCTGAAGAACTTGCCCTCCATCTGTTCCTTGGTGATATCATTGAGTGCGAGGGTGATCTTCTGATATTTATCATACTGATAATAATCATAGTTGCTGAGGTCGCTCTTCTTCTTGGCAGCGATGACACGTCGCATGAGTTCCACGGCAGGGTTATCCTTGCGCTTGTATCTTCCCTTCTTCGATTTCACCACGACTTCTCCCAGCTTGTGGGAATCGTCCTTGAGCTTGATTTCGAGGAAGCTGGTTTTCTCATCTACCTTGACCGTAGCGGTCTTGTAGCTCAGAGCGCTGACGGTAAGCATCAGTCCCGGCTTCTTTTCGATGGTAAACTTACCTTCTCCATCACTGGAAACGGCAATCTTGTGTCCCTTGTACTGCACGCTTGCATACGAAACGGCAAAGCCGTCATCGTCAATGACACGACCTGTTATCTTCTGCTGCGCCATCATCTGGAGTGTAGAAACCACCAGGAGGATGAGCACCAAATACAATTTTCTTATACCTTTCATTACCTTATTATATATATATAGGGGCCTTGCGCCCATTATTAATTCTTTCAGGCTGCAAAGTTATAACATTATTCGTAAACAGCTGCAAAAACCTATTATATATTTCAGTTTTTTATGAGATTTTCAGAAAATTCTCCATCTCAGAGAGTTTTCTGATGATGCCATCGGGGATGGATTCATCCACCTTCTTCTCTTCCCACTGCAATCCCTTGATCCAGAGGGTGTGGCAACCCAGCTTATGGGCAGGGATGATATCCTTGCCATAGGTATCGCCCACTACCAGCACCTGAGAGGCTGGAAGATCGAGGGCACAGACTCCGAGGGCGAAGATGGCTGGGTTCGGCTTGCGCACACCCACTACTGCCGATTCTATCACGTCCTCGAAATAGCCATCGATTCCTGCATCCTTCAATACCTGATTGATGTTGCCGTAGAAATTGGATACCAGCACCATCGGATACCCCGACTGCTTCAGATGCTCCAGCACCTGCCTGTTCTCATTCAGCAGAGCAAGGGTCTTGGCATTGATATAGCGAGCCATATCCACTGCTATCTGATGAATTTCTGAATCAGAAAAGGAGAGAAGCTTCTTCTGTTTCTCAGCATCATCCTTTCCGGTTTCCAGCAACTCCTTTCCTGCCAGGAAATTCAATTCCAGAATCAGTTTTTCTCTGAGAATATCCTCAAAATGGAAATCGGGAGTCACAATGGGATTCACAGCCAGTGCCCGCTCACCATACACGTAGGCATCGCGAAACGCCTGCTTATGGATACTTACTCCTGGCTCTACCTCCTCGTCATCAGCCACACCGATGCCGAAATGCTCGTAGCCCTGCCACAGCACTTCCGACCAGTGGTCGCCTCTGGTATCGAGCGTGCCGCCATAATCAAAAATGATTCCTTTTATATCTCGTTTCTTCATTTCTCTGTTCATAAAATTAAATCAGTCTTCTGCTGGCTCTTCAGATCAGCCTCATATTCTTCCTGAATCTTCTTCAGGTCCTTGTTTCCCACCTTGATGAGCAGGATGCCGATGGCTATCCATACCAGTTCACGGATTCGAGTGATAAGACCGGTATATACGCCCAGGGCACCCGTAAGATGCAGGCCATCTACCGCCAGCGCCAACCCACCCTCTCGGGCTCCCAACTGCATAGGAGAGAAGAAGATGAGATTGCTGAAAAGCGATGAGAAGGCAAGAATCAGAATGCTATCGGCGATGCTGATATCCGCCGCAAAAGCCTTCAGGATCAGATAAATCTCCAGGCTCTGGAGTACTCTCGCCATCACCTCGAAGAAGAGGGAACTGTAGAAGGTGCTCTTGTGCTGACCATGCAGCAGGGCTATCTGCGAATCTATCTGCTCCAGGGTCTCCTGCTTCTCCTTCGCAAACCGCTTAGCCCAGTTCTTCACGAAAGGAATATGGGTGAGCAGACGGATGCCCTTCTGCGCCATTCCCGTCTTGTAGCCGCGGGCGAAGAAGTAGATGCCGAGCAGGCAGAAGGCTGCGATGATGCCCAGCATGATGCCCATAGGAATCCCTATCGGATACAGGGCGATATAGAGAAATATCGAGAGGAACCAGAACCAGAAATGGGAGAAGATGTGCATCATCACATAGAGAATGACCGATGATGTAGCCTTGCTCACACCCGTGAAAGGCTTCAGCTCCATGATGCGGTAAGGTTCGCCGCCCATCAATCCGCAGGGAGTAGTGTAGTTCAGGGCAAATCCGCTCACGGTGAGCTTATAAACGCGCCAGAACGAGAGTCCCTTCACCCTGCCCTCGTCGTTGATGATGAGCCACCAGGAAATGGTGTTCACCCAGTAAACCACGAGCCACAGACCGAGAATCAGCGGGAAATAGATGCCCGCCTGCTTCAGATAGCGCCAGATATCGGTATAGTCCATATCCATCGTGCAGAGCATGATGATGATGGCGATGATACCGAACGCCATGAATATATTTCTGAACTTGTTATTCATAAAAGAACTTGTTATTCACGAAAGTATTTGTTATCACAAAATAAGACGTTTATGCCCCGTATTCTCCCTTCAGCACCTTCTGGTTGAGCTTCAGGCAAAGGCGCTCATGGGTTCCTCTCATATAGAAGAAGATCAGGCTGAACACAGTAATCTCGATAGCCGGATAAAGCCATGGAAGACCTACCAGGATAGAGGTGAACAGCGTGATGCTGCGCCAGTTGAAGGTGAGGATATTGGCATATTTCATCAGTGGAAGACTGCCCGCACGGAAGTCGGCACGCAACTGCTCAGGCAACTGCTGCGGATATCTTTCGCGCAGATTTCTCTTGAATATCTGGAAGATAGGAGTATCCCGCTCCTGTCCCAAGGTATAGTTCTTGTAGAAGAACTGGAAGAGCTTCTGCACAGGCTCCTTCTTCCACTTCATCTGCTTCCACAGCTCTACCTGCTTGCTGGCATCATCCAGTTCGCTTCCCTCCTTGCCTTTCAGGAAGAAGAGATGAATCTGACGGTAGTAGTCGGCAAGACGGCTCTGAACGGCATGGCATCCGAAACCGGCAACGATGCAGAGTGCCCAGATCTTCCAGCCCCACTCCGGCATCAGGCGGAAAGAGATGGCAAAGTAGATGCTGACAAACCAGAAGTCGCCCGCAGCACCATCGAGGATTCTGCCCAGGGCACTCTTCTGGTTGGTGAGTCGTGCCAGCTGACCGTCGCAGCTATCATAAACGTTTGCCCAGATGAGCAAGAAGATGCCCAAGATATTGATTGCCAGATCATCGAAATAGAAGCAGATGCCCGCTCCTACACCGAGGAAGATAGAAAGAATGGTCACCACGTTTGGGGTGACGTGAAGCATGCGGAAGAATCGCGCCCACTGGTAACCAATAGGGCGATAGAAGTAAATATCAATGTGCTCCTCGGTATCCGCTGATTTCAGAGAAGCCTTAAATTCCTGATTCATTTTTTTTTATTTTTTTGTTATTCCTGTATCATTTTTGTAGCGATATAGAACGCAGCCTCATCACGGCATGGAGCAAAGCTAGGCCAGTCGTTGAAGTCGATGATACGGATGCTTCCATCCTCGCTGACCACACAGTCGCCGCCATATACCGGCACATTCAGCATGTCGGCAGCCTTGTCAGCCTCAGCCTTCAGAGCCTCGGCATCGAAGGCGATGCCCTGAGCCTCACCATTGATTACCTCCAGTCCGAACTTGGAACGATGACCGCATTTCGATGGATAGAACCAATAGAAGAAATCAGTACCCGAAATGCCATAGAACTTGATGAGGTCGCCCTTCAGATGCTCATTCACCACCACCGATGTGATGCCACGCAACCAGAATTCCTTCAGTAGTGCCTCAGCTTCCTGCTCGTTCTGCACATAGCAGGTATCCTCCTTCTGCTGCGCACAGCCGTCGCCACGCTTCAGCCAGCAAGGATAGTGGATAGCCTTCACCATCTCCCCGTTTCTGCCGATGATGCGGCTCTCCGGGGTAGCGATGCCTCCGGCGATGAAACGCTCGGTCATGATGCGGCGGATGCAGCGGTTTACACCCAGACTGGAGTTCACCACCAGCACGCCCTCTTCCTCTATTCTGCCCAGAATATCAAGCGCCTGCTTGCTGCGTGCCATCGAGAAGAAGCCATCCACACCCACAGCCACACGGCAGCGAGGCCATCCGTAGGCTCTCTCCAACATGGTTGCCTTGCGGCAGAATTCCTTCTCACACATCAGCATCACCTTTGCACCGAGTGCCTCCAGCTGCTGTTTTACGGCATTCATGATGGCAGCATCGTTATCCACGCAATTAGGCGAGAACTCGTTGCCACGGCATACGCCCACCAGGGTCTTTCCCTCCAGCGGATGGATGAAAGCCTCAGCCTTGGCAATATCCTCCTTGTGATCTACATCGAGAATCTTGTTGATAGGATAAGCCTCCAGCTTCAATCCCTCTACCACCAGCTGGCGCTGGAAATTGCGCATGCGGCTCATGCCCTGCTCCATGCAGTGGTCGAGCACATCAAGCGCCTTGTCGCCCAGACAGTAGATGCCACCCGAAATCAGATGGTCATCGCCCTCCTGCCTGTCGTGGAAGCCCGTGATGTGAGCCTTCTCCACGCCTACCCACAGCGGTTTTTCATCATCCACATATGGGGTGACAGCCATGCAGCCGTCAATATCCTTAGCCTTCTGGAAGTGGCGGATATACTTTTTGAATTCCTCCTCACGGAAGATGGTGTCCACGGTGGTGAGGCAGAAACGCTCGCCCCGGAGATAAGGCGAGAGGGCATGCAGACTGTGCATGGAACTAGGAGTGGTCTTCACCACCAGGCGCAAAGGCACCGGCAGCTTCATTTGCTCCAGATGTTCACGCACCGCCGTACTCCATTCGTTGACAATCACTACGATTTCGGTAGCACCGCAATCTACGAAGATGCGCAGAAGGCGCTCTATCATCGGTTCGCCACATACCGGCACCAGGGGTTTAGGCTGTTCTACGCCTTCCTGTGCCAATCGGCTTCCCTCGCCTGCGGCTATAACTGCAAATCTCATTCTATTACTAATATTTTAATTTTTCTTCTAATTCCTATAATCTTATTTCAGTTTCGCAAGTAGCCGCTATTTCTACATTTTCCTTCTGTAGCAGCGGCGACGGCGGTGCTGCACGCTTTCCAGATACTGCCACTGGCTCTGCACCCCCTTGTTGCTCTCCATCTGCGGCATTGCCTCCGCCCATTTGAATCCATAGCGGCGGTACTGCTCGATGAGGTCGGCAAAGATAAGGGCATTGGCACCCTTGCTGCGGTATTCCGGCAGCACGCCGATGAGCACCAGATCCACGGTATCGGTGGCATACCACTTCATCACCCGCAGGAGCCGAAGCCATCCCCAAGGCAAGAGCTTGCCGTTGCGGTTCTTCTGCAGCGCCTCGGTCATGGATGGGAAGGATACGCCGAAACCGATCAGGCGGTTGTTGTCGTTGCCATCTACCACTCCGGTAATGAGGTTCATATCCGCCATCTTGATATACGAATTCACATACCCGTCGATCTGCCGGTCGGTGAGCTGCTGGAAATCGTAGAGATTCTTGTAGGTCTCGTTGACGATGCGGAAGACTTCCTTGCCCATACCGCCCTGAACCAGTTCGTGCTTGGTAAACTTATGCACGTGCAGATTGTAGCGGCTCTCGATGAGCTGGGCTGTCTTGGCAAATTTCGGAGGGGTTACCTCAGGCACCTTGATGCGGTACTCCAGCCAGTCATTGTCCTTCTGGAAGTAACCCAGTGCATCCATGTGCTTGGGATAATAAGGATAATTGTAGTTAACGTACATGGTGGATTTCTCGTGGAATCCTTCGATGAGCATTCCTTCACGGTCCATATCGGTAAAGCCAAGTGGTCCTACCAATTCTTCCATGCCATGCTCTCTGCCCCACCGGGCTGCGGCATCCAGCAGCATATCGGAAACCTTCAGGTCATCGATGAAGTCGAACCATCCGAAGCGCACCTGCTTCTTGTTCCACTGGTCGTTGGCACAATGGTTGATGATGGCAGCAATGCGGCCTACCACCTTCGGTATGCTGTAATCGATAGCCAGAAAATATTGCGCTTCGCAGAAATCGAAGGCAGGATTCTTGTCTTTGCTCAATGTATTCCACTCGTCGAAACGCAGGTAAGGAACGGCATATTTGCTACCTTCATAAAGGTCGTAATAGAACTGAATGAAAGCTCTCAATCCTTTCTTGGTAGTAACGGGTATGATTCTAATATCACTCATTGATCTGATTTTTTCTAAAACTTTTTGCTCTGATTTTTCTTTTTATAATAATGTATCATCAGAAAAACGATGCAAAAGTACGAGTTTTTTCCGAGATGGCAAACGAAATCCGTGTTTTTTTTCCTGCCGAGCGTTAAAAACCCCGAATATTTCCCCCTTTCGGAAATAAAGCAGTAACTTTGCAGGCTGAAAGGATTCAAAAAATATGAAGAAATCAAGAGATAATTATACATTCCTGACCCATGCACCGGTGCATCGGGTGATTTTTACGATGGCGATTCCTACCATTATCAGCATGTTATCGACGAGTATGTACAACCTCGCCGACACCTACTTCGTAGGCAGCATCAACACCCAGAGCGTGGCGGCGGTAGGCGTTTCCTTCGCCATGATGTCAGTAATCCAGGCTGTTGGTTTCTTCTATGGTCATGGCTCTGGTAACTATATCTCCCGAATGCTGGGAGCCAAGGAGATGGAGAAGGCAAAGAAGATGGCATCCACGGGCTTCGTGCTGAGTTTTCTGACGGGACTTCTCATCGCCATTCTCGGACAAGTTTTCCTTACACCGCTGTGCATTCTCCTAGGTTCCACCCCCACCATCCAGCCCTACACCGAGCGCTATCTCAGCATCATCCTGCTGGGTGCTCCCTTCATGACTACCTCTCTGACACTCAACAACCTGATGCGTTTTCAGGGCAATGCGATATATGCAATGAAGGGAATCATGTCTGGCGTGCTTCTCAACCTCATCCTTGCCCCGCTGCTCATCCTTTATTTTGCCATGGGCATCACGGGTGCCGCCATCGCCACCCTCACCAGCCAGTGCTTCGGCTGCGCTATGCTCTTCTGGATGACGCACAAGGGAGAAAACATCCGAATCCATCTTCGCAACTTCACGCCATCCTGGGCTTACTTCAAGGAGATTATCTTTGGCGGCACGCCTTCCTTATCAAGACAGGGCTTGGGAAGCATCGCCACGCTGGTGCTGAATGTGGCTGCCGGAGCCTATGGAGATGCAGCCATTGCGGGTATGAGTATCGTGACGAGAATCTCGTTCTTCACCTATGCCGTGGTGATTGGACTGGGGCAGGGCTTCCAGCCGCTCTGCGGTTTCTGCTATGGAGCCAAGTTGTACGACCGCGTGAAGGAGGCTTTCTTTTTCTGCATCAAATGCGGCACGGTATTCCTGGCGGTTTGTGCCGTACTCGGCTTTCTATTCTCCGAACCTATCATCCATCTCTTCCGCGATGATGCCAGCGTGGTAGCAGTGGGTTCCGTTGCCCTGAAGTGGCAGGTAATCAGCTTTCCTCTGGTTGCCACCATCGTGCTGACGAATATGCTGATGCAGACCATCCGCAAGCCTGTACGTGCGAATATTGTGGCAGCAGCACGTAGCGGTCTGTTCTTCATCCCGCTCATTTTCATCCTCCCTCATTTCTTCGGATTACTGGGTGTGGAGATGTGTCAGGCGTGGGCAGATATCTGCTCCTTTCTCGTGGCGGTACCGATAGCCTGGAGTGCATTCAGGGATATGAACAGGTAAGAACAGGACTGTCATTTCCTTTATAGATGGTTGCTATTTCCATTTATAGAAGCCCGTCTTCATCCAACATTTGAGTTATTTACATAAAAAAACGTGTAATCCCCTCCAAAATCCGATTTATTTCTTTGTAGTTCAAGAAATTATTCGTATCTTTGCACCAACTTTTAAAAGAAAAGACAACTATGTTGGAAGCAAAGACCATAACAAAGGAAGAATACGAAAGACTTGTTTCAGGGGCAAGCTTTTCAGACATGACTAATATGCCGTTGGACAATGGCATAAAAAGAGGCATGTCTATTCATTCGAAGATACAGAATGTATTACCGAAAACAAAATGCAAGAGTCCTGTAAAGGTTGGCACATTGACTAGTGAGGAATATCAGAAGTTTTCCTCTCATCACTCTGTGGTATATACTACATCACCCATTGCTGACGCTCACATCGCAAGAGCCATCAGCGCTCGTCAAAAAGACATTTTAACGGTAAACTGATGGAAAAGATAACACAGAAGTACAAGAATCTTCAAGATGGTATTACTTCCCATTGTATCATAATGGCTGGACATAAGAATCCTTCAGAACTGAAAGAACTGAGATACTGTGAGACAGATCAGGCTTTATGGGACACAGGAGCCACCAATACAATTATATCAACTGAGATTGCGGAGGAACTACACCTGACTCCTATCAAAAAATCAGCCATTTCCGGCATAGGAGGGCTTGTAAATTCCAATGTTTATAGAGTAAATTTGTACTTTGGAAAAAAAGTTAGATTTGAGAATATAGAGGTACTTGCCAGTGACTTAGAAGATTGTCACCTCATCATAGGAATGGACCTCATCAACAAAGGCGACTTTGCTATCACCAACAAAGACGGAGAGACATGGTTCTCATTCCGCATTCCTTCGCAGGAACATTTGGAGTTCGACTGATTTGCTCACGAGACTCTGCAAAAGAAAGAATTTTATTGATACAGAAAGAACATGAGTAAAGATACACTAACTCATCAGCTGACAGAGACTATCGACGAGCTTTCTAGCGCCGAATCACTGAAGGGTCTCTTCCATCAGCACAGAGACGGAAATCCACTTCCTTCGGGCAAAGCGCTCGAAGACATCATCAATCTGTCTCGCTCCATCCTCTTTCCGGGATATTTCGGAAACTCATCTGTGAATATCTCTACCATCAAATACCATATCGGAGTAAGAGTTGAGAAACTCTACGAGATGCTCGCAGAACAGATTCTCGCCGGACTCTGCTTCGCCAACGACTGCGAATCGGAAACCCAGGCAGAATTGCAGCACCAGCGTGTCAAGGCAGGCGTCATCGCTGCCAAAGCCATCATGGAATTTCCCAAGCTACGCAAGATTCTCGCCACCGACGTAGAGGCAGCCTACAACGGCGACCCGGCTGCGATGAGCCACGGAGAAATCATCTCCTGCTATCCCGTGATCAAGGCGATAACCAACTACCGTATCGCTCATGTTCTGCACAAGCTCGGCGTGCCCCTCATCCCCAGAATGATGACGGAGCTGGCACACTCGGAGACAGGTATCGATATCAATCCGGAGGCTACCATCGGGCACCACTTCACCATCGACCATGGCACGGGTGTGGTTATCGGAGCCACCTGCATCATCGGCAACAATGTGAAGCTCTATCAGGGTGTTACCCTCGGAGCTAAGAGTTTCCCACTGGATAAGGACGGCAATCCTATCAAGGGAATCCCTCGCCACCCTATCCTGGAAGACGATGTCATCGTATATGCCAACGCCACCATCCTGGGCAGAATCACCATCGGAGAAGGCTGCATCGTGGGCGCCAACGTGTGGGTGACCAAGGACATGAAGCCGAAAACAAAGAAATATAGAAAAGAAAAACAAAGTTTATTAGATATAGAATTCAATAATGGAACAGGAATTTGAACTCATTGCCAAGACCTTTATGGGTCTGGAGCCAGTCTTGGCTGAGGAGCTCACCCAGCTGGGTGCTAACAATGTACAAATAGGTCGCCGAATGGTATCTTTCACTGGCGACAAGGAAATGATGTATCGTGCTAACTTCCAGTTACACACAGCCATCCGCATCTTGAAACCTATCAAGCACTTCAAGGCTCGTTCTGCCGAGGAGGTGTACGACGAGATTCAGAAGATCAAGTGGGATGACATCTTAGACGTGAAGAAGACTTTCTCGGTAGATTCCGTGGTCTATTCTGAGGAGTTCCGCAACTCACGCTTCGTGACTTACAAGGTAAAGGATGCCATCGTGGACTGGTTCCGCGAGAAGCAGGGCACACGTCCTAATATCAGCGTGTCTAACCCAGACATCCGCCTCAACATCCATATCGCAGAGGATAACGCTACCCTGAGTCTCGACTCAAGCGGCGAGAGTCTGCACCGCCGCGGCTACCGTCAGGAGCAGGTAGAGGCACCTCTGAACGAGGTTCTCGCTGCAGGTATGATCCTGATGACCGGCTGGAAGGGCGAATGCGACTTCATCGACCCTATGTGCGGTTCGGGAACCATCGCCATCGAGGCTGCCCTCATCGCACGCAACATCTCTCCAGGTGTATTCCGCAAGGAGTTTGCCTTCGAGAAGTGGAACGATTTCGACCAGGATCTCTTCGACATGATTTATAACGACGACTCTCAGGAGCGCGAGTTCGAGCACCACATCTATGGCTACGACGTAGATATGAAGGCGGTGAACACTGCCAACCTCAACGTGCGTGCTGCTGGTCTGACCAAGGATATCACCATCGCACAGCAGGACTTCAAGGACTTCACACAGCCTGCCGAGAAGAGCATCATCGTGATGAACCCTCCATACGGCGAGCGCATCTCTACCCCTAATCTGCTGAACACCTACAAGATGATAGGCGAGCGCTTCAAGCGTGCCTTCGCAGGCAACGAGGCTTGGGTATTGAGCTACCGTGAGGAGTGCTTCGAGCAGATTGGACTGAAGCCATCTATCAAGATTCCGGTGTTTAACGGAAGTCTGGAGTGCGAGTTCCGCAAGTACGTGATGTTCGACGGCAAGATGAAGGAGTTCCGCTCTGAGGGCGGTATCGTGAAGACTGAGCGCGAGAAGAGCGAGATGGCGCAGAAGCACCGTTTCAAGAAGGAGCGCGAGTTCAAGAAGCGTGTGAGCGAGGAGACTGAGAACGAGGATGCTGATATCCGCAGCTTCCAGTTCCATAGCCATCGCCTGGAGGACTTCGAGAAGCGCCGTAATGAGATTCGCCGTGGCGGACGTCCACGTGTAGGTGCCGGAAGACGCAACGATGAAGGTGATGACCGCAAGGGCGGACGCAGCTTCGGAGGCAAGCGCAGCGGCGACCGTGAAGACCGTGACAACAAGCGTGGCGGATTCAAGGGCGACCGCCGTGGTGGCAAGGACTTCGGAGGAAAGCGCGACGGCAAGCGTTTCGAGAAGGGCGACAAGCGTGGTGGCTTCAAGGGCGACCGCCGTGGTGGTAAGGACTTCGGTGGAAAACGCGGCAGCAAGCCTAGCTTCGACACTGACTTCGATGACGAGGATTAAAATTCTTTGAAATAACTGAACTTTCGCATGTGGGGAAGTTAAGTGAAGTTAGGGAAGAGTGATAACTTCTTTAACTTCAATCAATTCCCTCACTTGCGAAACTTGAATAAAATAACAATCATGAATCTAAAGAATTCAATTTATAAATTATCTTTCGCTGCTATGATTTCCATGATGGCTATGAATGCAACCGAAATACAGGCTCAGGGCGTGGTTCCTGCGCAGAAGGGCGAGAAAGCCTTCACACTGGAAGATCTGAACTTCGGTGGCAACAACTACCGCAATATGGTGGCAAAGAACCGCTGGTGTACCTGGTGGGGAAACGAACTCATCCATCAGGACACCGAGGCATGCTATCTCGTAAACAAAACTACCGGAAAGGAAACCAAGCTCTTCGGCATCAACGATATCAACAAGTGGATTGCTCCTACCAAGGACATCAAGGTAAGAGCCCTCTACAACGCTCAGTTCCCTTTTGCAGGAAAGAGCATCGTGATGGTGAGCAACGGCAGCAAGACCTACACCATCGACTTCAAGAAGCATAAGCTGCTGAGCGAGATGGAGTTTGAAGATGGCGAGAACCTCCTCGAAGCTAACGCACAGCAGAAGGCATTCGCCTATCTGAAGGGCAGCAACCTCTATGTGCGCACCTTCGACGTAACCAACAATGCCATAACCCGAGAGAAGAAGTCTCACGATTTCCAGATCTCTACAGACGGCAGCCGCTCTATCGTATATGGACAGAGTGTTCACCGCGATGAGTTCGGCATCAGCAAGGGAACCTTCTGGAGCCCTAACGGCGAACTGCTCGCCTTCTATCGCATGGACCAGAGCATGGTGACAGATTATCCACAGGTGGATATTCCGGAGATTGATTACTTCAATCATCCTGAGACCGAGACCTGCTGCGCCAAGCCTGCACCAGACAAGTATCCGATGACAGGCGAGACATCGCACAAGGTAACAGTGGGCGTATTCGACTGCATGACAGGCAAGACCATCTATCTGAAGGCGGGCGACCCTACAGACCGCTACTTCACCAACATCGCATGGAGCCCAGACAGCAAGACCATCTATATGTTTGAGCTGAACCGCGACCAGAACGACTGTCGCCTTACTGCCTACAGCGCAGAGACTGGCGAGAAGACTGGTGAACTGTATCGTGAGACCGACGAGAAATACGTGGAGCCTTGCCATCCTATCCAGTTCCTGCCTTGGGACAGCAACAGCTTTATCATGCAGAGCCGCAAGGATGGTTACAACCACCTCTATCTCTGCACCCTGGGCAAGCACGGCAGCCGTATGGCGAGCAACACGGAATCGCTCGAAATCAAGCAGTTGACTTCCGGCAAATGGGAGGTGATGGAAGTGCTCGGCTTCAACAGCAAGCGCAAGAGCATCATCATCGCATCCAACGAGTGCTCTCCTATCCAGCGTAACATCTTCGTGGTGGATACCAAGAGCGGCAAACGTGCCATGATGGACGATTGCGGCAAGGGATGGCACAACGCTACCCTGAGCGAGAACGGACAGTTTATCTATGATAACTACTCTACTCCAACCGTGCCTCGCAAGATTGCCATCGTAAATGTAGAAAACGGCAAGCGCACGGCTTACTTCACAGCCGAGAACCCATGGAAGGGCTACAACGTGCCGGAGTACAGCTGCGGTTCGATCAAGGCAGACGACGGCGAAACCGACCTCTACTGGAGAATGGTGAAGCCTGTGAACTTCGACCCTAACAAGAAGTATCCTACCATTATATATGTATATGGCGGACCTCACGCCCACAACGTGGATGCCCGCTGGAACTACTCTAGCCGTGGCTGGGAAACCTACATGGCAGAAAAGGGCTATCTGCTCTTCATCCTCGACAACCGTGGTAGCGAGAACCGTGGCAAGGCGTTCGAGCAGGCTACCTTCCGCCAGCTGGGTCAGGTAGAGATGAAGGACCAGATGAAGGGCGTAGAATATCTGAAGAGTCTTCCTTACGTGGATGCCGACAAGATCGGCGTACACGGCTGGAGCTTCGGCGGATTCATGACCATCTCGCTGATGACCAACTATCCTGACGTGTTCAAGGTAGGCGTAGCAGGCGGTCCGGTTATCGACTGGCACTGGTACGAGGTGATGTATGGCGAGCGCTATATGGATACCCCACAGACCAACCCAGAAGGTTACAAGAAGACATCCCTGCTCTATCAGGCTAAGAACCTGAAGGGTAAGCTGCAGATTATCCAGGGCTTGAACGATGTGACCGTAGTGCCACAGCACTGCCTCACCTTCCTGAAGGCTTGTATCGCAGCAGGCACCCAACCAGATTTCTTCGTATATCCAGGTGAGCCTCACAACATGAGAGGTCATCAGAGCACTCACCTGCACGAAAGAATCAGCAACTACTTCTTCGACTACCTGAAGTAAAAAGAATATTATTTAATGTATAAGAGAGCCAATCTGAAGTAAAACAAACCTTCGGACCAAAAAGATGATTAACAAGTAGGGTGTCCAGTTCTATGTTCCAATATTAACTCACTTGTTTGAGAGTTTTGGTT
>ERZ791617.142-NODE-142-length-57943-cov-10.4773_pt1 | contig 57943 bp, 34 predicted proteins | sample MGYA00510272_ERZ791617 | MGnify/ENA primary metagenome ERZ791617 (study PRJEB30046, sample SAMN00715200) | human gut metagenome | study: EMG produced TPA metagenomics assembly of the A metagenome-wide association study of gut microbiota in type 2...
CCCCCCCCGTAGGGGAGGGACAGACAGCAATGGCGGTTGACGACTGCTGAGGAAATACAATAGCGAAGTGACCTGCATAGGAAATACAGTAACGGAGTAACCTCAGAGGAAAGACAATAACGGAGTATCCTGCATCTCCCCTACGGGGGAGAACGAGAGGGGGCCGAAGATGATAAGAAAAGTAACTCAGAGTATTGGCATCAGCCCCCACCTAACCTCCCCCGAAGGGGAGGGACAGATAGCAATGGAAGGTGAAGGCTGCTGATAAGACAGCAATGGCTAATAAGGCTGCTGAGGATCTTCAATTAATAAAACAAACAAAACAAACGACATGGCAACATTTAAGGAGATGCTCAAGGCATCAATGAAATCTAAAGATACGGAAGAATGGCTGGACGTGTATTTCACACGACCTATAGGACTGGTGTTCACACTGCTGTGGAAACGCCTCGGAGTTCACCCCACGGTGATAACGATACTCGGCATGATACTCGGAGCAGCGGCAGGATGGATGTTCTGGCATAGCGAACTGGAATATAACATCTGGGGAGTGGTGCTGATGATGCTGAGCAACTTCTGCGACTCCACCGACGGACAGCTGGCACGACTGACAGGAAAGAAGACACTCGTGGGACGTGTGCTCGACGGCTTCTCGGCTGACGTTACATTCTTCTGCGTGTATTTCGCCCTCTCAATGAGAATGATGACCGAACTGATTCCGGGCACCGACGTGACCTGGGGACCATGGATATGGGTGATGGCATTCATGGCTGGCATCATGAGCCATTCGCCGCAATGTCTGCTCTCCGACTACTACCGACAGATACACCTGTTTTTCCTGAAAGGCAAGGAGGGCAGCGAACTCGACAAGTCGGAGGAACAATGGCGGATCTTCCGCGAGCAGCCCAAGAAGGCGCTCTTCTTCCGTGCCTTCTATTACAACTACGCCAAATACTGCGCCACACAGGAGCGACGCACGAAGAATTTCCAACTCATGATGGCAGAGGCGACAAACCGCTACGGTGCACCGCTGAACCTGCCTGCTGCGCTGAAGGAGGAATTTCTTGCCGGCAGCCGTCCGCTGATGAAATACACCAACCTGCTCACCTTCAACATGAGAGCCATCGCCCTGTATATCGCCTGTCTGATAGACTTGCCATGGCTATATCTGCTGTTTGAAATCGTGGTGATGAACATTATGTATATATACATGCACCATGAGCACGAGAACCTCTGTCACAAGATGGTGCAGAGAATAGTAGCCTGCAGCGAGGCTAAAGCAACGAAGGAAAACGAGAACAAGGAGGAATCCGATGAGAACAAGGAGTCAGAAGACTGCCACAATACTGATATCAAGGAGGACTGACGATGCGGATTAAAGGATTTATCTTTGACTACGGCGGTACGCTCGACACCAGGGGCAACCACTGGGGAAAGGTGTTGTGGCACGGGTATGAGAGAACCGGAGTGCCCGTAGGCGAACAGGATTTCAGAGATGCCTACGTATACGGCGAGCGCACGCTTGCCACCAGTCCGATAGTGAAACCCGACTTCACCTTCCGCGACACACTGCAGGCTAAGATAAGGCTGCAGCTGCAATGGCTGGAGGAGAAGAGGAATCTGGGCGACGCCACAGGATATCTCAAGAGAATCCTCGACGACGTGTATCAGCAGACCATGCAAACGACAAAGGAGTCTGCACTGGTGCTGGAGGAATTGGCAAAGAAATACCCACTCGTGCTCGTGAGCAACTTCTATGGCAATATCGCCACAGTGCTCCGCGAGTTCAGCCTCGACCATCTGTTCGGCGACATCATAGAGTCGGCAGTGGTGGGAATAAGGAAACCCGACGCCCGCATCTTCGCCCTGGGAGTGGAACGGCTCGGCATGAAAGCCGAAGAGGTGGCAGTGGTCGGCGACAGCTACGACAAGGACATCCTGCCCTCCCACTCCATCGGTTGCCACACGATATGGTTCAAAGGCGAAGGATGGACAGACGAGGTGGTGGAGAATCCCGTTGCCGACAAGGTGATAGGGAGTCTGAAGGAGATTCTGTCGCTGGCGGAATGACGGGCGAAGGAGCCCACCTTTGTCTGATGAAGACAACATAAGGATACAATTCCGAAAATCAAGAGAGAAATGAAAAGACTGAAATCATTATTCATATTGCTGCTGCTCTCCACCCTCATGGCGAGCGCACAGCAGATCACCGGTGTCATCGTTGACGAGGCCACCGGCGACAGCATACCCCTTGCCAGCATCAGGTATAAGGGGCACGGCAAATCGTATGTGAGTGACAATGGAGGTCGGTTCACAATAGAGAAGCACGACGGCTGGTATGCCACATTCAGCGCCGTGGGCTATCAAGACCTCAAACTGCTCATCGGCACCAACTCTCCCAACCACATGCGCATCACGCTGAAGCCCGACACCAAGAGTCTGTCGGGAGTGACGGTGAAGTCAAAGCGCAAGAGATACAAGAGGAAGGAAAACCCTGCCGTGGCACTGATGCGACGGGTGATAGCAGCCAAGAAGCGCACCGACATAGAAAATCACGACTTCTTCCAATATGCCAAATACCAGAAGCTGACACTGGCGGTGAACGACATCTCGCCGAAGGAACTGGAAAGGAAGGGCACGAAGAAGACCAACTGGATGGTGAACCAGGTGGAGGCTTGCCCATACAACAACAAGCTGATAATGCCGGTAATGGTTGACGAGACCATCTCGCGGCAGATATACCGCAAGGACCCTCATTCGGAAAAGACAATCATCGTGGGACAGCACATGGACGGCGTGAACAAGTTCATACAGACCGGCGAGGTGATGGGCACAGTGATGAAAGACGTGTTCAGCAACGTGAACATCTACGACGACCAGATACGACTGCTGCAGGCACGCTTCACCAGTCCGATAGGAAAAGATGCCATACAGTTCTACCGCTACTATATCGTAGACACGGTGAAGGTGGAGCGCGACTCGTGTTTCCATCTACAGTTCCTGCCCAACAACCAACAGGACTTCGGATTCTCCGGCGAACTGTGGATTGTGAAGGACTCCACGCTCCACGTGAAGCGCTGCCATCTGACGCTACCTTCCAAGTCGGGAGTGAACTTCGTGGAGGGCATGCAGATACAGCAGGCTTACACCAAGCTGGACAACGGCGAATGGGTGCTGACGCAAGACGACATGGTGGCGGAGCTGTCATTGCTAAGCGTGCTCACCAAGGCGATAGTGATAAGAAACACGCGGATGACAGACTATCTTTTCGACTCCATACCGGCGAAACATTTCAAAGGGAAGCAGAAGGAGATATACCAGCCCGACGCCAAGATCCGCGACAGGATGTTCTGGCAGCAGGTGAGAATGGTGCCGCTGACGAGGTCGGAGGCGAGGATGCCGCAGTTTCTGCGCGACATAGAGAACTCGCGCAACTTCAAATACGCTCTCTTCGCCCTCAAGGTGGCGATAGAGAATTTCGTGGAGACAGGATCGCAGCAGGCACCGAGCAAATTCGACATCGGACCGATAAACACGATGATCACGAGCAACTTCGTTGACGGAACGAGAACGCGACTCAGCGGACAGACTACGGCAAACCTGAACAGGCACTGGTTCTTGAAGGGCTACTACGCCCACGGCTGGGGCAGCAGGAAGAACTACTATAATGCCGACCTCACCTACTCGTTCAACGCCAAGCAGTATCTGCCCCACGAATACCCCAAGCGCACGCTGACACTGTCGTCGTCGCATGACGTATGCTCACCGTCGGACAAATTCCTGATTACCGACAAGGACAACGTGTTCACATCGCTGAAGTGGACTAAGGTGAAGGAGATGATGTTCTACAACAGACAGCAGCTCGCCTTCGAATACGAATGGTATGGCGGACTGAAGGCTATGGCGAAGCTGAAGACCGAAGAGAATGAGGCGTGCGGCGCCCTGAAGTTCATACCGCTGTCGGCAAACGGCGTGGCTCCGGCAGAGCCATGGAAGATACGCACCACGGAGGCCTCAGTGATGCTGAGATATGCACCGGGCGAAACGGTGGTGAACACAAAGCAGAACAGAGTGTCGGTCAACCGCGAGGCTCCTGTCTTCACCATCTCCCACACGATGGGAGTGAAGGGGGTGCTGGGAGGCGACTACAACTACAACTTCACCGAAGCCACGATATACAAGCGCTTCTGGATGAACAGCTGGGGCGACCTGAACGTTGACCTCAGAGGCGGAATACAATGGAACAAGGTGCCGTTCCCGCTGCTAATCATGCCAGCCGCCAACCTGTCGTATCTCGCACAATACGGCACGTTCAACCTCATCAACAACATGGAGTTCCTGAACGACCGCTATGCCAGCATCGACGTGTGGTGGAACATGAACGGCAAGATACTTAACCGCATCCCGTTCATCAAGAAGCTCAAGTGGAGGGAGTATATAGGAGTGAAATGTCTGTGGGGTAACCTGACAGAGAAGAACAACCCATACTCTGCCTGTAATATCGGCAACACGCAGCTGATGCAATTCCCCGACGGTGCCAACCTGATGGACAAGAACAAGCCCTATGTGGAAATCGTGGCTGGAGTGAGCAACATCTTCAAGGTGCTCAGCGTGCAGTACGTGAGACGCCTCAACTATCTCGACCTGCCTACGGCTCACAAACAGGGAGTGAGGTTCAAGCTGATGTTCAAGTTCTGACGGAAGGCGGAACAGAGAGAAACAATATCAAATAATCAATACCCATACAATTATGCCACAGCAACAATCAGACATAAGACAAAAGACAAGATACAAGAAACCCCGGATGTACAAAGTGACGATGCACAATGACAACATCACGACGATGGAATTCGTAATCAAGGTGCTGATAGAGATATTCCATAGAACTCCCGATGACGCAGAACAGCTGATGCTGAAGATACACCACGAAGGCTCGGCTATGATAGGTGTCTACACCTACGACATGGCACGAACGAAGGTGCGCACCGTCACTCTGATGGCACAGGAGAAGGGCTTTCCGCTCAAGACCACATACGAACCGGAATGATACGGAGAGCAGAAGAATTTAACCCAAATCGGCCATTAGGGCTTGCTTGGATTTTGCTTTTTTAGAAGAGTGGATTTTGTTTGGCTTTTAACCCAAATCGGTCATTAGGGCTTGCTTGTATTTTGCTTTTTTAGAAGAGTGGATTTTGTTTGGCTTTTAATGAGTAATAGCGAGCTATTGCGAATTAAAAACAAGCAAAAGACGCCTTATAAAAAGCAAAAGACTGCAAGCAGTTATTAAAATTATACATTGAACGGACTAATGACCGTTTTGGGTTTAATGAGTAATAGCGAGCTATTGCGAATTAAAAACAGACAAAAGACGCCTTATAAAAAACAAAAGACTGCAAGCAGTCATTAAATAATTCTATAAACGGCCTAATGACCGATTCGGGTTTAAGACTTGGCACAAAAGACAAGACAAAACGGAAACAGAAAGAAGGAAAGTATGGAATTAAGAAACTCACATAGCATAAACAAAGCGGTGGAGACGGCATTGGACATTGCCGTAAGCATGGCACACGAATACATAATGCCGGAGCATCTGCTCATGGGACTGATACAGCAGGAGCCGTTCAAGCTGGCTCTTCAGAAGAGCAGAGTGGACTACAACAAGCTGCATGCAAGACTCACAAAATATCTCAAAGACCAGGACAAGAAGTTTGGCAAATACCAGGTGCCCGTTCCGTCGGCACAGTTTACTGACCTGGTACAAAACGCATGCACCATAGCCAAGAGATTCAAGAAAGAATTCGCCGGCGTGAGAGAATACATTGTGGCACTCGCCAATCTGCAGGACTCTATGGCTGCCTATATACTTGACACCGCGATAGAAGACCATGAGAGCGAATTCATGGAATACCTCACCGAAGCATATCCGCAGTTTCTGGAATATGAAGACGACACTCCCGACCTCGACGATGATGACCTCGACGACGACGATGATATGTTTGACGACGACGGCCAGCCGATGCCGTTCACGAGTCCGGAAGACTGGAAGAGTCTTGTGACCAACATTTCTGAAGTTGCCAAGACCCACACGCCGCTGATAGGCAGAGAGAAGGAGCTGGACAGGACGATACAGGTGATATGCCGGATGGAGAAGAACAACCCTCTGCACGTGGGCGATCCAGGCGTAGGCAAGACGGCATTGATATACGGACTGGCAAACCTGATAAACAAGGGGCAGGTGCCCGACAGGCTGAAGGGTGCCACGATATACGGCATGGACATGGGACAGCTGCTCGCCGGAGCACAGTTCAGGGGCGACTTCGAAAAGCGTCTGAAACTGATCCTCGACGGTGCGAGCAAGGAGAAATCCATACTCTATCTCGACGAGATACACAACATCATCGGCGCCGGCAGAGGCAGCGACGGTGGTCCCGACGCCTCCAACATCCTCAAGCCTTATCTTGAGAGCGGCGCAATATGCTTCGTGGGTGCCACCACGCATGAGGAATACAACCGCAAGATGCTCAAGGACGGTGCAGTGACGCGCCGTTTCCAAACCATCGACATCAAGGAGCCTTCGGTTGAGGAGGCGATAAAGATAGTAACCGGACTGCAGCCGAGCCTGCAGAAATACCACAAGGTGTCGTATCGCAAGGAGGCTCTGGAATATGCCGTGACAGCCAGTGCGAAGCATATATCAGGACGCTGCCTGCCCGACAAGGCAATCGACCTTCTCGACGAGGCGGGGGCTTATCTGGAGGTACACCCAGTGGAGAACCGCCGCCGGTCGTGGGTGACGAAAAGCCTCATCGACGACATCCTCGTCAAGGTGTGCAAGATTCAGGCTACGGCTCTCAAGGAGGAGGACAACGGGGCGCTGATGACCCTGCGCGAGAGGATGCTCGAAAGCATATACGGACAGGACAAGGCGATTGACGAAGTGACGGAGGCGGTGATGATGGCTAAGGCAGGTCTCACTGAAGACGACAAACCGCTCGCCTCGCTGCTCTTCGTCGGTCCTACGGGAGTGGGAAAGACGGAGGTGGCACGTATGCTCTCAAAAGTGCTCGGAGTGGAGCTCGTGCGCTTCGACATGTCGGAATACACGGAGAAACACGCCGTGGCGAAACTTATCGGTTCGCCGGCGGGATACGTGGGATATGAGGACGGCGGTCTGCTCACCGACGCCATCAGGAAGACTCCAAACTGCGTGCTGCTGCTCGACGAGATTGAGAAAGCTCACAGCGACATATACAACATACTGCTGCAGGTGATGGACTATGCCCGTCTGACCGACAACCGCGGACAGAAGGCTGACTTCCGCAACGTGATCCTCATAATGACATCAAACGCCGGAGCACAGTTCGCCGCACAGGCCAACGTGGGATTCACGGGAAATGTGACGAAAGGTGAGGCGATGATGAAGCAGGTGAAGAAGACTTTCAAGCCGGAGTTCATCAACCGACTCAGCGACATCGTGGTGTTCAACGAGATGGACAAGAACATGGCACGCCTCATCCTCAACAAGAAGCTGAAGGAACTGAAGGACAAGGTGGCTGCCAAGGAACTGACCCTGAAGATCAGCGACGCTGCCTTCGAACACATGCTCGGGAAGTGTTTCACCAAGGAATATGGAGCGAGAGAGGCCGACCGTGTGATTGCCCACGAACTGAAACCGCTGATAATGCGCGAGATTCTGTTTGGAAAGAGAAAGAAGGGCAGCACTCTGGCAGTGGACTTCAACAACGGCGTGATGGCTGTCAGGAACAGTTCAAAAAGTCAGTCGGCTGATAATGCATAACCCACAAACCGTAACGGCATACTGACAATATGATATTCGGATTAGACTCCACAATAGCCTTCCCCGACCCGAGGCTGGGCGAAGACGACGGACTGTTTGCCGTGGGCGGCGACCTGAGCATCGACCGCCTGCTGCTGGCATACAGCAACGGCATATTCCCATGGTACAGTTTCCGCGACTGCAAGGAAATATGGTGGTACTGTCCCATGGACCGCTTCGTGATATTCCCCGACAAGATACACGTGAGCCACTCCATGCGCACTCTGATGAGGAAGCAGGAATACTCCGTGAGCATCAACCGCGACTTCGACGGAGTGATAAGCAACTGCAGTCAGCTGCGCTACGACGAGGCTGGAGCATGGCTCGGCGAAGATATGATAAAGGCATACAAGGCGCTACACGAACAGGGCTTCGCTGCCAGCGTGGAGGTGTGGGACAAGGACGACAGGCTCGTAGGCGGTCTCTACGGTGTGAACATCGGAGCGGCTTTCTTCGGTGAGAGCATGTTCTCACTCGTGCCGTCGGCTTCGAAACTGGCGCTGATAGAGTTGGCACACATCATGAAGGACAATGGCGGCAAGCTCATCGACTGCCAGTTTGAGACTCCTCACCTGAAGACCATGGGCGGCGAGCATATCTCCTACGACGAATATATGAAGATTCTGCAACAAACAAATATATAGTCACAAAATAATAACAGTCTTATAGCACCACCAATAAGTTTTCAACGTTACACTTGCAAAAAATCTCAAAAAGGTGTATATTTGCACTGCGATAAATCTCAAAAAGGTGTATATATGCGCAATTAAAAATCTCAAAAAGGTGTATATTGGCACAGCCAAAAATCTCAAAAAGGTGTATCGCATAGGGGATAGATATTTTGAATAGGTGTAAAAGGCGTTACTATGAAGAGAAAAATATACAAACAGCTCCTTGACTGGAAGGAGAAAAGAAACGGCGAAGTGGCATTGCTCATAGAGGGTGCACGACGCATAGGTAAGAGTTATATCGTAGAAGAGTTCGGCAAGAATGAATACGAGTCATATATTCTCATCGACTTCAACAAGGCTCCGCAAATGGTCAGAGACTGGTTCGACCTCTATTTGGAAGACCTTGATATGCTGTTTCTCTATCTGAGTCAGCATTACAAGGTGAGGCTACACGAACGCAAGTCGCTTATCATTCTTGACGAGGTGCAGCTGTGTCCTAGGGCGAGAGCTGCCATAAAGTTCTTGGTGAAAGATGGTAGATATGACTACATTGAGACCGGATCGCTGGTAAGCATTAAGAAAAATACGCAGGGCATCGTACTACCATCCGAAGAGCGCCCTATACAGATGTACCCAATGGACTTTGAAGAGTTTCTATGGGCCACTGGTAACGACATGCTGATGGACTTGATACGTAAGATGTATGCAGAAAAGAAGCCAATGGGACAGGCTTTCCATCGTCAGGCTATGGATGTATTTCGTCTCTATATGATAGTGGGAGGAATGCCACAAGCCGTCAAGAAGTATGTAGAGACGAAAGATTTCGATGCCGTAGATGCCGCCAAGCGTGACGTGCTGACCATCTACCGTAACGACATCTTCAATTACGCAAGTGAGATTGCCGACAAGGTGGTGTCTGTTTTCGATCAGATTCCTCCTCAACTTTCAACGCATGAGAAGAAGTTCCGTCTGTCAGCTCTAAAACCAGGTGCAAAATATCGTGATTGGGATGATGCTTTCTTCTGGCTGAAGGACGCAAGAGTTGTCAACATCTGCTACAACTCGACTGAGCCGAACATCGGACTGAAGATGAATGAAGACCGTACCACTCTGAAGTGCTACATGAACGATACGGGCTTATTAATCAGTCACGCTTTTGACGAAAAGGGTATTGTCTCGTCAGAGATTTATCAGAAACTGCTCTTTGGAAAACTTGAGGTGAACGAAGGGATGCTCATTGAGAATATTGTGGCACAAATGCTGACTGCCAGCGGCAACAAACTCTTTTTCTATAGTAAGTCATCCGAAGAAGCCGAAAACCGTATGGAGATAGACTTCTTGCTCCAAAAAGACAAAGTGACAACACGTCATAATATTCGCCCGATAGAAGTAAAAAGTGGCAAGAACTATACATTGTCTTCCATAACAAAGTGTATGAAGAAGTTTGGAGAATACATGACCTCTCCTACGGTTTTGCATGCAGCCGACTACAAGGTGGAAGATGGTATCACATATATTCCGCTTTACATGACACCATTATTGTGAATAAAGATAATATGCAAGCATTGAATAATTACAACTAACAGAATACTATTATGAACACGGAAGGATACAAGAGCAAGGAGTACGGACAGCCAACGAAGCGTTTCGTACAGACCATGCAACTGAAAGACGACTCAGAACTGATGAAGGAATACCGCAAGGCTCACGACAAGGATCATTTCTGGCGAGAGATAGAAGAGGGAATAAAAGCAGTGGGAATACTGGAGATGGAGATATACATCCTTGGCAACCGTCTTGTGATGATCGTTGACGCTCCGCTTGACTTCTGCTGGGACGAGGCGATGGCGCGTCTTGCCACCCTGCCCCGACAGGAGGAATGGGAACGCCATGTGGCGATGTTCCAGGAATGTGCCGCCGATGCCACGTCTGACCAGAAATGGCAGATGATGGAAAGGATGTTCTATCTGTATTGACATAAAAGCCTCATTCCAAGGATACTTTTGTCCATTTTGGGGCACGGTGCTTGCCCAACAGGGGCAAGGTGCTTTCTCAAGTGGGGCAAGCAGCTTGCCCCTCTTGGGCACGGATAGTAATCATTTCCTTTACATTTTGTTGTCCTTGCCAAGGATTGTGATTTGGCTATTTGAAAATGAAAAAGACCAACCGGAATAGGGTCTTTATGCAGGTCTTACCTGACAGCAACAGTATATTCTTATCGCACGTACTGAAAAGGGTGCGTCACAGACTTATGACACACCCTCCTCAATCATTTATGCGAAATTGTTATTTGACTTCAATATTCTTGGTAGCCTTTGTCTCCTCCTTAGGTGTAAGCTTTGGAATCCTCAAAAAAAAATGTGTAACTTGGTCACCAACTTAAAAATCAATGCATGAATCAAATAAATTATAAAAAATCAATAAAGAAACAACTACTTTCTATGGCGATGCTGATGGCGATGTCGCTTTCAGCCAGTGCCCAGCAACTGCTTCCTTATCAGAATACGAACCTTTCTGTTGAGGCTAGAGCCAATGATTTGCTTTCCCGTCTTACCTTGGAAGAGAAGATGAAGTTGATGATGGATACTTCGCCAGCCATTGCCCGATTGGGCATTCCGCAGTTTCAATGGTGGAACGAGGCGCTGCATGGAGTGGGACGAAACGGATTTGTTACCGTTTTTCCTATCACGATGCACATGGCGGCTTCGTGGGACGATACCTTATTATATAAGGTGTTTACTGCCGTGAGCGATGAGGCAAGAGCCAAGGCGCAGGAGGCGAAGAAGAGCGGCAACATCAAGCGCTACCAGAGTCTGAGTTTCTGGACTCCGAATATCAATATCTTCCGCGACCCACGATGGGGACGTGGACAGGAAACTTATGGAGAAGATCCTTATCTGACCACAAGAATGGGACTTGCTGTGGTGAATGGTTTGCAGGGACAGACCTTTGATGGCAAACCGATGTCGGCTCCGGGAGTTCTGGCTCCGGCTTCCTCACAGGCTCCCCAATACGTCAAGCTCCTGGCCTGTGCCAAGCATTTTGCCGTTCATAGTGGTCCGGAATGGAACCGGCACAGTTTCAATGTAGAGGATTTGCCTGAGCGTGATTTGTGGGAGACTTATCTGCCTGCCTTCAAATCACTGGTGCAGGATGCAAATGTGGCAGAGGTGATGTGCGCCTATCAGCGGATTGACGGAGCACCTTGTTGCAGCAATGCCAGGTATGAACGACAGATTCTTCGTGATGAATGGGGATTCAAGGGATTGATAACTTCCGATTGCGGAGCCATCAAAGACTTTTATGTGCCCGGCCGACATGGTACGGCGAAGACTCCGGCTGAGGCTACGGCGCAGGCAATTGGTGCCGGAACCGACGTGGAATGCGGAAGCGTTTACCGTTCGCTTCCTGAGGCGGTGAAGACAGGAATGATAAGCGAGGAAAAGGTGAACGAGAGCTTGAAGCGCCTGCTGATAGCCCGTTTCCGCCTGGGTGATTTCGATCAGGACAAGAACGTGCCTTGGACTCAGATTCCATCTTCCGTCATCGCCAGCAAGGCGCATAAGGATTTGGCTGAGAAGATGGCAGAAGAGGGAATCGTGCTTCTTCAGAACCGGAAAAATCTTCTGCCGCTGAAATCAGCAGGAATGAAGATCGTCGTGATGGGGCCAAATGCCAACGATTCCATCATGCAGTGGGGCAACTATTCGGGTTATCCTACTTCTACCACCACCATCCTGCAGGGCATCAGAAAATATGTGAAGGATGCCAAGTATATTCCTGCCTGCACGTTGACAAGAAATGAAGTTTCAGAAAGCCGATTCAATCTCCTGACTTCTGCCGATGGTAGCAAGGGGATGAAGGCTACTTATTGGAACAATTCTGAGATGAAGGGCGAGCCGGTGGCTACAGCCATGATGACTTCGCCTATCAACCAGAGCAATGGCGGAAATACCGTCTTTGCACCGGGAGTGAATCTTACGGATTTCTCTGCCCGATACGAGGGCGTGTTTACTCCGGAAGAGGATGAAACCTTGAACGTCAGAATGGGGTGCGATGATGGTTACCGGCTCATCATTGATGGCGATACGGTGGCGAATGTATGGAAGGGACGTGCCCGTGTGCAGATGCTCAACAAGCCAATTTCCGTGAAGGCGGGAAAGCCGATGAAGATACAGGTGGATTATTTCCAAAAGACCGATATGGCGGTGATGCAGTTTGACATTGTGAAGAACTATACGCCAACCGAGTCTCAGCTTCTGGCTGAGGTTGGCGATGCTGACGTGGTGGTTTTCGTAGGCGGAATCTCTCCTAGTCTTGAGGGTGAGGAGATGAAGGTTTCTGAGCCGGGTTTCAAGGGTGGCGACAGAACTGATATCGAATTGCCTCAGGCTCAGCGCAAGGTGATGGAGATGTTGCATCGGGCTGGCAAGCGAGTGGTGTTCGTCAACTGTTCGGGCAGTGCCATTGCCATGGTTCCAGAAACAGAGAATGCGGAATCTATCCTTCAGGCTTGGTATCCGGGCGAACGGGGTGGAGAAGCCGTGGCAAAGGTACTCTTTGGCGAGGTGAATCCATCGGGCAAGCTTCCGGTAACCTTCTATAAGAGCGTGAATGATCTTCCTGATTTCCTCGATTATACGATGAAGAATCGCACCTACCGTTACTTTAGGGGCGAGACTATCTTCCCATTCGGACATGGATTGAGCTATACATCGTATGAATATGGAAAGCCGACATTGAAGAAAGTTAAGAGTGAAGAACGAAGAGTGAAGAATGAAGAACGAAAAATGAAGAATTCTTCGGCTTATTCCTTGAGTTTCTCTTTATCTAATAAAGGTAATAGGGAAGGAACGGAAGTGGCTCAGGTTTACATCCGTAGAATGGATGATGCTGAGGGTCCTATCAAGACCTTGAAAGCTTTCAAGCGAATTACTTTGAAGGCAGGCGAGAAGCAGCAGGTAACCATCAGTCTGCCTCGTCAGAGTTTCGAAGGTTGGGATTCCCAGACCAATACCATGCGTGTGGTTCCCGGCAAATATCAGATCTTCGTAGGTGGTTCGAGTGCCGATGCTGCGAAGAATGTGATAGAAGTGAAAGTGAAATAAAATGCTTCAAGAGGGTGTGTCATAAGTCTGTGACGCACCCCTTTTTATTTTTTGCCTTTTCACAGATACGAAATCTTTAACCCAAATCGGTCATTAGGGCTTGCCTGGATTTTGTCTTTTTAGAAGGATGGATTTTGTTTGGCTTTTAATGAGTAATAGCAAGCTATTGCGAATTAAAAACAAGCAAAAGACGCCTTATAAAAAACAAAAGACTGCAAGCAGTTATAAAATACTACCTTTGAACGGCCTAATGACCGTTTTGGGTTAAAGCGATGGCGGTTACAAAAGCCACGTCACAACGTCTTAAACGTAATGAGATATTCACTGCTCAGAAACAACAGAAGATTATGAATAAGACTATAATGACAGCGGCTTTGGCTCTCTTTGTCATCGGCAGCGAAGCGACAGCAAGAGAAATGGCATCGGCAAGCAAAATGATGTCAGCAAGCCAGAAAGCGACAACAAGAAAGAAGACTACGGCGAGAAAGAAAGCGACAGGGATAAAGGTAGTTGACCTGAGGACCGAACGCATGGTATCGCCTATGAGCATCGGCACGACAACACCTCGTCTGGGATGGCGAATCACGGCAGACAAGAACGATGTGAGACAAAGAAGATACCACATCATCGTGGCTTCATCAAAAGACAACGCAATGCAAGGCATCGGCGACCTGTGGGACACCACGGCTGACAGCGACCAGTCGCAATGGGTGGAATATGCCGGAAAACCTGTGCGCAGCAACACTACCTGCTACTGGCGAGTGAAAGTGGAGACGACACAAGGCGACTCTGAATGGAGCGACGTGGCGATGTGGAATGTGGGACTGATTTCTGAATCCGACTGGAGCGGACAATGGATCGGTTTCGACGCCGTCAAACCGTGGGACAAAGAGGAGCTGCACAGCAAACTGTCGTCGAGATATCTCAGACGGGAATTCTCTCTGGACAAACCCGTGAGGAAAGCTACGCTATACATCAGCGGACTGGGAATGTATGAGGCGTTTATCAACGGGAAGAAAGTGGGCGAACAGGTATTGGCTCCGGCACCGACAGACTACCGAAAGACGGTGGTATACAACGCATTCGACGTTACCGACATGATGCAGTCAGAAAATGCCATTGCCGTGGCACTGGGCAACGGACGATACTACACCATGCAGCAGAAAAAGAAGCCTTACAAGATAACGAACTTCGGATACCCGAAGCTGCGCGCCAACATAATCATAGAATTTGCCGACGGCACGAAGAAGACCATTTCAACCGACACGAAATGGAAGCTCAACGCTGACGGCGCAATACGCTCCAACAACGAATACGACGGCGAGATTTACGACGCACGAAAGGAGTTCAAGGGATGGACAACGGCTGGCTACGACGACTCAAAATGGGAGAACGCCGAACGCACCGCTATCCCCACCGGCACGCTGCGCGGAGCTATGAGTCCAAACATGAAGGTGATGAAGCAGATGCCGGCACAGACTATCACCATGCATGGCGACACGGCGATAATAGACCTCGGACAGAATATCGCAGGATGGCTCAAGATGAGGGTAGAGAATACTGCAAGCGGCGACTCCATAAAGATACGCTTTGCCGAAACACTGACTCCCGACGGCAGACTCTACCGCGAGAACCTGCGCCATGCGCTGACGACGGACTGCTACGTGGCTGACGGCACGGAGAAGGGCAAATGGTGGAACCCGACATTCGTATACCATGGGTTCCGCTATGCTGAGATTACCGGACTGAAAAGTCCGAAGAAGGAGGATTTCATAGGTGAGGTGGTGAGCGACGAGATGGAAAAGACCGGTACGTTCACCTGTTCAGACACCATTCTCAACAAGGTTTACCACAATGCGGAATGGGGAATACTCGCCAACTACAAGGGAATGCCCGTTGACTGTCCGCAGCGCGACGAGAGGCAGCCGTGGCTCGGCGACAGGACAAGGGGCTGTCTGGGAGAATCGTTTATCTTCGACAACAACCTGCTCTACAACAAATGGGACCGCGACATCACTGAAGCCCAGCGAGAAGACGGATGCATACCCGATGTGGCACCGGCATACTGGAACTACTACTCCGACAACATCACATGGCCGGCAGCACTGCCTTTCTCCATGGAGATGCAGTATGACCAGTTCGGCGACCTGTCGGCTATCAGCAGATATTATCCAGCCGCAAAAAAATGGATAACCCATATGGGCTACCAATATGAGAAATACGGACTGATGCCTCGCGACAAATACGGCGACTGGTGTGTACCGCCAGAAGACATCAAGATGATACACAGCAAAGACCCAAACCGTACCACCGACGGAACCCTCATAGCCACAGCATACTACTATAGGCTGAACAGGATGATGGAACGCTTTGCCGGCATCCTGGGCAAAAGCGACGATGCACAGGCTTTCGCCAAGAAGGCGGAAGAGGTGAAGACGGCTTTCAACAGTAAATTCCTTACTATAAAGAAAGACACCCATGAGGCTTTCGGCGGACTGCTGTATCCCGACAGCACATTCTACGGCAACAACACCTGCACAGCCAACCTGCTGCCGCTCGCTTTCGGAATGACCGACGACCCGTATGTGAAGACTGAGGTGGAGAAGAACATCCTGAAAAACATCATTACCCTGAACAAGGGCAGGATACCGTGTGGCGTCATCGGAGTGCAATGGATAATGCATACGCTCAGCGACATGGGACGCACAGACGTGGCATGGCTGCTCGCCACAAACAAGGCATACCCGAGTTGGGGATATATGGCAGAAAACGGCGCGACAACGACTTGGGAGCTATGGAACGGCAACACGGCAAGTCCGAAGATGAACAGCGGAAACCATGTGATGCTGCTCGGCGACCTCGTGTCGTGGATATACCAAGACCTCGGAGGAATAAACAGCGACCCCGACAATCCGGGCTACAAGCATATCATACTGAAACCGGACTTCAGCGTTGACGAAATCGACGACATCAGCACGTCGTACAAGAGCATCTACGGCAACATCCAGAGCAAATGGAAAAAGCAGAACGGAATGCTGCACTGGCAAGTGGAAATTCCTGCCAACACCACAGCGACACTACACATGCCCGACGGCACGACAAGGGAAACGGGATCGGGAAAATACTCGTTCACAGAAAAACTGCCAATGAGAGACAGCAGTATCGTGACTGACGAATTCCTCTACACCAAGGCTACATTCCCGGAATGCCATTCGGCTACCATCGCAGAGACGACAAAGGGCGACCTCGTGGCAACCTACTTCGGAGGAACAAAGGAGCGCAATCCCGACGTCTGCATATGGGTAAGCCGCAAGGTGAAAGGCAGCAAGGAATGGACAAAGCCACAGATGGTGGCAGACGGCATCATCAACGACACACTGCGTAAGGCATGCTGGAACCCTGTGGTATACCAGATTCCACAAGGCGACCTCGTGATATATTTCAAGATCGGCAGCAACGTGAGCGACTGGTCCGGATGGATGGTGAGATCGAAAGACGGCGGAAAGACGTGGTCGAAGCGTGAACCGCTGCAGAAAGACTTTCTCGGACCGGTGAAGAACAAGCCGGTGATGAGCCGCGGCAGACTGATTGCTCCGTCAAGCATAGAGAGCAACGGATGGAGACTATACTTCGAATACTCCGACGACATGGGAAAGACATGGCAGCGCACGGACTACGTAGAAGCTGACAGTATCACCATTGAGGGAAAGAAGAAACTGAAGGACCTCGCCATACAGCCGAGCATCATCTTGCTGAAAGACGGCAGGCTGGCGGCTCTGGCACGCACACGCAGCGAACATATAGGCATAACATACAGCGAGGACAACGGCAAGACATGGTCGAAGCTCAAACTCATTGACACGCCAAACAACAACAGCGGACTCGATGCCGTGACGCTTTCCGACGGCAACCACGTGCTCATCTGCAACGACAAGCCTATTCCCAACGGAATAAAGAATGGCAAGGGACTGCGCACTCCGCTCTCGCTGATGACAAGCAGCGACGGCGAAAGCTGGCAACATTGGATGACGCTCGAAGACTCGCCAATCAGCCAGTATTCATACCCCTCGATAATCCAGACCTCCGACGGACATATCCACTGCATCTACACATGGCGCAGACAGAGGATAAAACATGTGGAGGTGAGGACTGACAAGTAAACGAATAGAAAAGTTGACAAGTAAACAGGTCAAATAACTTGACTCGTTGAAAAACAAACAAGTTGAAAAAGTTGACAACAAACTTCAATGCCAAATGAAACATCTACTATCCATACTCCTCATGCTGCTTGCCATCAATGCAACCGGCATGAACGCCACACCGACAGAAGGCAAGACCTCTGTAGCTGGATTCTTTCCGCTCAACGGCAGCGGACGCATAGTGTATAACTTCAACCAAGGCTGGCGCTTCCATCTGGGCGACGCCAAGGGAGCGGAGGCAACCGCATTCAACGACTCCAAATGGGAAGTGGTATGCGCCCCACACACCGTCCGGCTCGAACCATCTGAGGCGAGCGGCGGCAGAAACTATCAGGGCGTAGCATGGTATCGCAAACGCTTCCGGATGCCGAAAGGCATGCTGGGAAAGGATGCTACACTGTATTTCGAAGCCATAATGGGCAAACAGGAAATCTACGTGAACGGCAAACTCGCCACATCCCACCTCGGCGGCTATATGCCCATAATCATAAATCTGACACAATGCGGAGTGAAGGCCGGCGACGAGTGCATCATCGCCGTGAAAGCCGACAACAGCGACGACAAGAATTATCCGCCGGGCAAGAAACAGGCGGCCCTGGACTTCTGCTACCACGGCGGAATGTACCGCGACGTTTGGCTCATCGGCAAATCGCCGATTGCCATTACCGATGCCAATGAGCAGAACAGCGTTGCCGGAGGCGGAGCATTTCTCCACTTCGACAACATCTCGGAAAAGAAGGCCGACGTGTTTGTAAACGTGGAGGTGGGCAATAAGTCGACTGCCACTGCGTCACCTACCGTAATAGTAAGGATAAAGGACAAGGGAGGCAAGGTGGTGGCCACCATGAAACAGAAAATCTCTGTTGCTCCAAAATCTGCAACCACGGCAACGCCACACACCACAATCCGGACGCCTCATCTCTGGAGCCCTGAGTCGCCATATCTGTATGATGTGGAGATAAGCGTGGTGAACGGCGGAAAGACAGTAGACGGCGGCATCCTGCACATGGGAATACGCAATGCGGAATTCTGCGGCAAAGATGGTTTCTGGCTCAACGGCAAACCTTATCATCAGCTCATCGGCGGCAACCGCCACCAGGATTTCGCCTACGTGGGAAATGCGGTGCCTAACAGTCAGCAATGGCGTGACGCCAAGAGACTCAAGGATGCAGGAATGACGATAATCCGCGCTGCCCACTATCCTCAAGACCCGGCATTCATGGATGCCTGCGACGAGCTGGGACTCTTCATCATCGTACCTACTCCGGGATGGCAATATTGGAACAAAGACCCTAAGTTCGGCGAACTGGTGCATGAGAACACCCGACAGATAATCCGTCGCGACAGAAACCACACGAGCGTGCTGATGTGGGAACCGATTCTCAACGAGACACGTTATCCTGAGGATTTCGCACTGAAAGCCCTCGACATAACACACGAGGAATTCCCCTACCCTGGTCGTCCTGTAGCCGCCGCCGACATGAATTCGGCTGGAGTGAAAGACAACTACGACGTGCTCTACGGATGGACTGACGACATAGGCAAGGAGGGCACACCGGAAAACAAATGCATATTCACCCGTGAGTTCGGAGAGATGGTGGACGACTGGTATGCACACAACTGCCTGAACCGTGCTGCCCGCTCATGGGGCGAGAAGCCAATGCTCACCGCCGCCCTCTCTCTGTCTGACACCTACGGCGAGATGTTCCACGGCCAGCGCCAGTTCATCGGCGGATGCCAGTGGCACCCCTTCGACCATCAGCGCGGCTACCATCCCGACCCATACTACGGCGGTATCTACGACGCCTTCCGCCAGAAGAAATATGCCTTCGAGATGTTCCGCTCACAAGACCGCACACAGGAGCCTATGGTGTTCGTGGCGAACGAGATGACACAGTTCTCCGACGAAGACGTGGTGGTGTTCTCCAACTGCGACAGCGTGAGACTGACACAATTTGAGGGCGACAAGGTGCTCACACTGCCCGTAGTACACGATGCCGGCGACAAGCCTTGCGCACCAGTGGTATTCAAGGGATTCTGGAATTTCTGGAAGGCACGCGAATATAGCTACAAGCAGCGCAACTGGCAGCGGGTGAGTCTGCTTGCCGAAGGAATAAAAGACGGCAAGGTGGTATGTTCTGAAAAGAAGATGCCGTCGCGCCGCAGCACCAAAATCCGTCTCTATGCCGACGAGATGGGCAGAAAGCTGACAGCTGACGGCAGCGACTTCATCGTGGTGGTGGCAGAGATTACCGACGACAACGGCAACGTGAAGCGTCTGGCAAAAGACAATATCATGTTCAGCATCGAGGGCGAAGGACGCATCATCGGTGATGAGACGATTTTCGCCAACCCTCGTGCCGTGGAATGGGGAAGCGCCCCTATTCTCGTTCAGGCTACCGACAAACCGGGCAGCATCACCATCCATGCCCGCAGCGCCTTCTCTGGTGTGTACGCTCCTGCAGAAGCCACGTTGACGATAGAGAGTGTGGCTGCCGAAATGCCGAAATGCTTCACCGATGAACCGTCTGCCAAGACCGTCCGCACGGCATCTGCCTCAGCGGCAGCCTCTCAACAGATGACCGACGAGGAGCGCCAGCGCACTCTCGAAGAGGTGAACCGTCAGCAGATGGACTTCGGAATACAATAATCACCAAACGGTATTAATGCAAGTTCTAATTACCGGTTTTGGATAATTGCATAGTCTGTACAATACACATCACGCCGCAACACCGACTGTCTCAACGATTCAGAGACTATTGGTGTTGCGGCGTGACCGTTTTCTTATCCCTATCAATACTATGGATTAAGCCCGAACCAGTCATTATGCCTGTCTGGATTTTATTCTATAAAAGTGAGTTTTTTTCGGCTTTCAGCCCAAATCAATTATTAGGACCTGTTTGGGCTTGTTTGGGAAGAGGGGATTTTGTTTGTTTTTAATTCGCAATAGCGGGCTATTGCGAATCAAAAATTTGCAGGCTATACAAATAAATAGTACATTTGCACATTGACACCAGCTGGATTCATTCCGGTGAATAAACGGGACAAAAAACTTTAGAATCATGACACGCGAAGAAACAGTATTGAACTATCTCAGAGAACATGACATACCATTCACCAACTACAACCACCCCGAAGGAAAGACCATCGAGGAGGCTAAACAATGGTGGAAGGATGACGGCAGCGTGCACTGCAAGAATCTCTTCTTCCGCAACCACAAGGGAAACAGGCATTATCTCGTGTGTTTCGACAGCGACCACGACCTCGCCATACACGATCTGGAACATCTGCTGAAGGAATCGCTCGTGAGCCGCGGACTGCCTTCATGCGGAAAACTCTCGTTCGCCTCTCCTGAACGGATGATGAAGTATCTGGGACTGGAACCAGGCAGCGTGTCGCCTTTCGGACTGATAAACGACACGGAAAACCACGTGCATCTGTTTCTTGACGAGAATCTGCAGAAGGCAGACTCCCTGTCGTTCCACCCTAACGACTGCCGCGGAACGGTGGTGATAAAGCGAGAGGATTTCGAGCGGTATCTCAGCATCGTGGGCAACACGTATGAATACATAAGACTATATTGACAAACAATCGGAATTTAGCATTTGTAGATTGCAAAATCATAGTTTTTTTACACAAAGCGACATGTCGAGTGTAAAAAAACCACTTACCCATATATTTATTTTACTTTTATTTCTTTCGTAAAGAAACATTTACTAACTTTGCATTACAAACCTTACTTAAGGTTAAATATTGCTAACAGCAAAAAAGGATGAGGAGGGGAACATACATACCCTCCCCCACAATAAAAAACATATCTATCAAACAAAAAAACAAATTGTAAGCTAATCAAGGACTTGCAAGTATTATACTGACATTTTTCAGCAGACGATGTGAACATACATGTCTTCTGGCCAGTTTGTCTACTTGTCCTTCATCTACTCGACTACCAAAAACAACTTAAAAACAAATACCTTATGACAACGAAACAATTATCACTACACTGCAAGAGCATCGGAATGATGTGTCTGGCAGGAGGAGCGCTCACCATGGCGTCTTGTGCACAAGACGACCTCACGGGAGAGCAATTCGGCAGTGGAGTTAGGAATTCGCAGCTCGTGGCACCATCGGCCGACCAGATCAGCGTGACGCCGAGCACCGACGGAAGTCAACAGATCATTGCGTGGCCCGTGGTGGAGGGAGCCGGCGGCTATCATGCCGTGCTGACAAACGTGGACAACGGAGAGGTGGTGAAAGATACACTCATCGACGGAATCACATTTGCGGCACAGCGCATCGAAGACACCAACTACACGTTAGCCCTCTCGGTGCTCGACAACGAGAAACTGAACAACAAAGGTTCTGAAGCCGTGACAAAGGCTTTCAGCACATTCACCGCCACCTATCAGGTGATTCCTGACGGTACCGACCTCGCCACTTATTTCGAAGAGAATGCAGTGCCCGACGAAGGACTCACCACCATGCTCTGCTACGACCTTCAGCCAGGAGGAGAATACACGATGTCGAAGAGCGTAGACTTCGGAAACAAACAGGTGACGCTGCGCACTACAAGCATCTCTAACCATGCCAAGCTGAAGCTAACGGCAGACAACGTGTCGATAAAGACCGGCACCATCTTTGCCCTGAAGAACCTCGACATCGACGCATCGCAGTCGTTCGACCCGCTGATAAGCCTCTCTACTCCCGACGAGAGCATCAAGGGCACTGGCGACTACTACATAGTGCGCGGAGCACTGACCATCAACGGATGCAACATCACGGGAGTGAACAACAATCTCATTTACGACGGCAACAAGAAATACTGCTATGAGAGCGTGGTGATAAACAACACCATGGCTCATCTCACACTGAGCAGCCAGACAAACGTCAGCGGAAACGCCGTGATATACTTCAAGGGCGGATTCGCCAACACGCTGCAAGTGAGCAACTCCACGATATGGAACACTGGAGACAGCGACAGCAAATACTTCGTGCAATACAACAACAGCGGACGCGCCACACGTGCCGGATACAACAACAGCAACGTGAACTTCCTGAACTGCACTTTCTACAATATCGCAAAGACTGGACAGTGGGCTAACTATGGAGGATTCAACGGACAGAAGTGTTCTTACTTCGACGTGGAGCGCAACATCTTCGTTGACTGCGGAAACAAGCAGGTTATCCGACGCATTCTGGGTGGACGCTCGGCATCGTCATACGACGTGGTGAAGACTCTATTCAACACCTATATGTTTGACGGAGAATTCGAAAGCACCGGTGGTATCGTTGAGAACTACGATGTGACTGGCAACTGTCTCGAAACCGACCCTGGTTTCAAGGATGCCAAGAACGGCGACTTCACCATCAGCGGTTCGGCACAGCTGGAAAACAAGACCGGTGACCCTCGCTGGATAAAGACAGCTGAATAACAAGAGACTGGCAACAATCGAAAACAAATGAAACACAAGACAAGAATCATGAAAAGGAAAACGATAATCAGCTTATGCTTCGGATGCTTGGCATTGGTTTCCACACCTATCCATGCACAGCAGCAGAACCAGACAATAAAGGGCACCGTGGTTGACCAAAACGGCGACCCCATCATCGGCGCTACAGTGCGCCTGGTGGGCAGCAAGGGAGCAAACACTGGTGTCATCACCGACATCGACGGTAACTACAGCATCACGGCGCCGAAAGGCAGCAAAGTGAACATCTCATACATCGGATATCTATCACAGACGGTAGTGGCCGGCGGAAAAGCACAGCTCAAGGAAGACGCCCAGAATCTGGAAGAGGTAGTGGTAGTGGGCTATGGCACACAGAAGAAGGCCCACCTCACCGGTTCTGTCGGCACGGTGCCGATAGACGACATCAAGGACCTTTCTGGAGCAAGCCTCGCATCATCCCTCTCCGGACTCATCAACGGAGTGAGCGTGAGCGGCGGCGACAGACAGGTGGGACAATCGTCGAGCATCACCATCCGCGACGGAGGAGTATTGCGTGACTTCACAGGAAACGCTGCCGGTCCGCTCTACGTCATCGACGGCTACGTATATCCTAACGATATAAAGAATCTGGGCGAGGAGGCGTTCAATAACCTCGACCCTTCTGAAGTGGAGAACATCTCGGTATTGAAAGACGCATCGGCTGCCGTATATGGAGCTCGCGCCGCAAACGGTGTGATTCTCGTCACTACGAAAAAGGGAAAGATGGGAGCACCGAAGATTTCATACAACGGCACATTCGGTATCGCCGACGCTATGTCAACACCGAAGATGCTCAACGCATACAACTACGGCCGCCTGTATGACATCATGACCGACAACGACCCGAGAAGCACTGAACCGCACCACGTCATTGTTCCAGCAGGATGAGCTGGAGGCTATGAAGGGACTGAACTACGACCTGCTCGACAAATACTGGGATACGGCAGTGACTCAGCAGCACAGCGTGAACGTGAGCGGAGCCACCGACAAGGTGAACTACTTCGCCGGAATTTCTTACTTCACACAGGACGGTAACCTGGGCAAACTCGACTACGACCGCTGGAACTACCGTGCGGGTGTCGACGTGAAGATAAGCCGCAACCTGAAGGCCAACCTCAACGTGAGCGGAAACTTCAGCGAACTGAACAAGCCTAACAACTCTATCGGTAACGGAGGACTGGAGAACGACTACCGCAACCTGCTCTACCGTCCGCGCTACATTCCGGAACAGGTGAACGGCATGCCGATTCTCGGCTACGGTGTGAGCAACGCCCAGACTAACGATTCTCAGACATATTCTTATGGTCTGATGCAGAACAACGGCGACTACGCTGAGACGAAGACAAACAACATGACCGTGAATGCCGGACTGGAATATGACTTTGAATGGAGCAAGGTGCTCAAGGGTCTGAAGCTGAGGCTGACATACTCTAAGAGCATCAACAATGACAAAGGCAACCAGTATGGTTCCAAGTTCACATTATATAAGATGGTGAACCGCACCGGTAGCGGACAACATCTCTATACGCCAATCGCCGGCGAGGAATACGACACATACCTCTCACAGGACAATTTCGAGCCAACGACACTCGACAACGGCAACTATATCTCTCGTTCGATGTCGCGCATGGACAACTACCAGATAAACTTCACGGCAAGCTACGGACGCAAGTTCGGTCTCCACGACGTAAATGCCCTCTTCTCAATAGAGAAGTCGGAGTCTGAATACGAGGATCTGGGCGGTCATGCCACGGAACCTTATTCATTCACCAACTTCCAGTCTAACGGTGCTTCGGGCACTAAGACTCCAAGCTGGTCGAGAAGCGAGTCGGCAAGTCTCTCATATATCGGACGCTTGAACTACGCCTACGCCGACAAGTACCTCTTCGAGTTCCTCATCCGTTCTGACGCTTCCACAAAGTTCGCCCCAAAGAACTACTGGGGTGTGTTCCCGTCAGCAAGTATCGGATGGGTGATGTCACAGGAGAAGTGGTTCAATAATGCCCTGCCATGGGTTGACTTCCTCAAGCTCAGAGGATCATTCGGTCTGACAGGTCGCGACAACACCACAGCATGGCTCTGGATGCAGCACTACGGCATCTGGAACAAGACAAGCGACAATGCCGTGTTTGGAGAAGGAACGACAAACAGCGGACAGTCGATACGTATGGACAACGGTAATGCCGACGTGAACTACGACGTGCATTGGGACAAGTCGTACAAGGCAAACTTCGGTATCGACTTCAACGTGCTCTCACAGCGTCTCGCCGTGACTCTCGAGGCATACAAGGTGTGGAACCGTGAGATGTTCATGAACCTGTCGCAGTCGGTACCGGCAACGGTGGGCTGTCTGTCGGCTTCTACCAACCTTGGCAAGATCGACAACTGGGGCTATGAGGCAAGCATCACATGGAGAGACAAGATAGGCAAAGACTTCAAATACCGCATCGGTGTGAACTTCGGCTATAGCGACAACAAGGTCATCAACAGCGACTTCGCAACCGACTACGTGTATAAAACAGTGCAGAAGGGCGACCGCTTCGATATCGGAACATGGGGAATGGAATGCCTCGGAATGTTCCGCAGCTATCAGGAGATTCAGGAGTATGTGAAGAAATACAACATCACCAACTATATGGGAATGGCTCCAGACCAGATCAAGCCGGGTATGCTTATCTATAAGGATGTGCGCGGAGCTGGCGGCACAGGAACGCCCGACGGTATCGTCAACGCCAACGACGACCAGGTGCGCATCTCCCACCGTGCCAGCAACCCATACGGATTCACCACCAACCTTCATGCCGAGTGGAAGGGCCTCTCTGTAACGGCTCAGCTCAGCGCCAGCTGGGGTTCGCGTTCTGTGATTCCTACATCTGCCCTCAAGGCTTCTTACGGCATTGAAGCACAGAACATGCCTTCGTTCTGGAATCCTGACGATGTGTTCGTATACAACGACATAACAGACGGAGCAGGCAATGTGGTGGTATCACAGAACCGCGACGGTTCGCTACCAAACCCATCATACAACATCAACAGCCAGGCATCAAGCTTCTGGACTGTCAGCGGCACAAGGGTTTCGCTTAACCGTCTCACCGTGGCTTACAAGATTCCTAAGATGGCATGGTTCAAGACAATCGGCCTGGAGAGCGCCAGGGTGAACATCACAGGACAGAACCTGCTGAGTTTCTACAACCCCTACCCTGACAACTTCATCGACCCTCAGTGCAGCTACGGCAGCTATCCTAAGCTCCGCAAATGGACTATCGGTGTGAACCTGACTTTCTAACGTATAACTCATAATCAAGGAATAACAACAATGAACAAGAATATAATAAAAGTTTGCAGCATCGCGTTTGCAGCATCTTTTCTCGCCTCATGTAGCGACAGTTTCCTCGAGGAGAAGAAAGACAACAACAACGTGAACAAGGAGGTCTACAACGACTTCACCGGAGCACAGCTGCGCGTCAACTCCATCTATGGCGAATGCCTTCCAAACCCAAGTTCGGTATCGGGATGGAATAACAACTGCACGGGTCTCGCTTCCGACATACAGGCAAAAGCTACAGAGGAATACTGCGGAATGAGCGGTTCGAGCGAACAGAGCTTCGTGAATCCTCTCTATGAGCTTGATGCCCTTACCGGCAACGTGGTGCCTGATTATTTCACCAATGAGCAGAAGCATCTCTCCAACGTTTGGGGACGCATCCGCAACATCAACGACGTGATTGCCGGACTGGAAGGCTGCACACTGAGCGAGAGCCAGAAGAACCAGTTGCTCGGACAGGCTTACTTCTTCCGTGCATGGTGTTACTACCAGCTCGTGAAATGGTATGGCGGTGTGCCTATCATAAAGGAGGTGCAGGAAACTTCTCCAAGTTCGTTCACACCTCGTTCATCGGCAAAAGACTGCTTCTCTTTCATCATCAGCGATCTCGACACCTCTGCCAAACTGCTCACCGATGCCACCACACATGGCGGATGGAGCGGAGAAAACTGGGGCAGAGTGACTTCCGGCACGGCGCTTGCCTTGAAAGGACGCGTAATGGTGTTGTGGGCAAGTCCGATGTTCAACCGCGCCAACGACCAGCAGCGCTGGAAGGATGCCTACGAGGCTATAAAGGAGAGTCTGCCAGTGCTCAACGCCTGTGGATACGACCTCTACACCGGTACTAACGATGTCAACGCTTCTGCCTTCGCCACGATATTCGGACAGACGAAGAACTGCGAAGATGTATTCGTTACGCTCTTCAACACCGAAGACCCTATGCAGAGCGGCGAGGCTGGCGACAAGGGAAAGAACAACTACTGGGAGAACAATATCCGTCCGGCAAACACCAACAACCGCACCGGCGGTATGGAACCGTCGGCAATGATCGTCGACATGTTCCCTATGGCTGACGGCAAGCTGCCTTCTTCGGCATCTACATACAACAAGCTGGAGAAGTCTTCATTTGAATACGACCGCAACTATCCGTTCATGAACCGTGACCCTCGCTTCTACCGCACCTTCGCCTTCCCTGGTGTGCGTTGGGCTTACAACGGCGATGCCAGTCAGGGCGGAGTGAACAACAACCCTCAGGACGGTGCCAACTATGCTCTTTGGAACTATGTATGGTATACCAACCAGGATGATGCGGGCAACGTGGAGAGCGGTGAGGCTTATGGTGCCGACAACCTGCTGAAAAACAAGAAGGGTCTCTACGTCAGAAAGCGCACAAGCGACTACGACCTCGGTTCGTCGCTCTATGTATACAACAGTGGATACTCTCGTGGCGCATTTGCCAGAAGCGCTTCGCCATTCATCGAGATCCGCTACGCCGAAGTTCTCCTCAACTATGCTGAGGCTGCATGTGGCGCCGGTCACATGGATGTGGCTGTAGAACAGTTGCAGAAAATTCGTTCGAGAGTGGGCTACACGGCAGAAAACAACTACGGTCTGCCTGCCAATCTTGCTTCCGACCAGGCTACTTGTATGAGTGCCGTACTGCTGGAGCGCCAGATAGAATTGGCATACGAGGGCAAGCGTTTCGACGATATGCGCCGCTGGATGCTCTACGATGGTGGAGCGACAAAGGTAGCAGGTGCGCCCGACACTTGGACTCTCACCGGATGGGGCGGCAACACCTGTCAGTGGCTCGGATTCACACCGCTCAACGGACAGCGTCGCGAGCGCATGGAGTTCCGTGTGGCCGACAAATATGGCGTTGGCGGCACTACCTACGAGAGCGACCCTCTCATCAAGGCTGGTGTCAGCCGCTGTCAGCCGATAGACCTGCGTCAGCCGCTTGCCACACAGCAGGAGCAGCTCAAGACATGGTATCAGGAGAATCTCGTGAGAAAGGACAACAAGGGTGACGGCCGTGACTCTTACCATCAGGACCTCACCATCAGCTATCGCGCAAAATACTACTTCCTCGGCTTCTCGCTCGGAGCAATGAACCGCAACGATGCTCGTCTGAAGCAGACAATCGGATGGAGCGACAACCGCGGCGGTACCGGTACTTTCGACCCGCTGGCTGAAACAAGCAAATAACAGGAGTCTGAACCCGACAAATAAAAATGGCACGCCATCATTCGGCGTGCCATTTTTATTTGAATCCCAACCGGTCATTAGCTGAAACAGATTGTCCGTCTAACCCAAGCAAGTCCTGATGACCGATTTGGGGTTAAACCTCTTGACCTTTCTTCTCCAGATAGTCGGCGAATATTCTTGCGGCACTTTCCACCTTTGCCGCACAAGGACGCTTCTTGTAGTATTCTGCCGTGCGCTCCGAAGCCACATAGCTGTTTGCAGCCTTCTCGTAGCCTTTCAGTCCGAGGATTTCGGCACAGATTATAGAACCGTTCTGCTGCTTTGATTCTTCGAGCAGCTGCTGCACAATCTTGTAGCAATGTGATTTTCCCTCGTTGTCAGCGCCCTCGGTCTGTCCTTCTTCCAGACCAATGAGCATCACCAGTCCCGACACAGCACCACACATCATACGCATCTTGCCTACTCCGCCACCGAATCCTGCAGCGATTTTCAGAGCCAGTTTCTCGTCGAGTCCATAGATGTCTGCAAAAGCAGCCACCACACTCTGACAGCAGCCATAGCCCTGCATAAAATAGTCAACGGCACGATTTACGCGTGCTTCCAATTCTTCTTTCATGTTTATTGTTTTGTTTAAAGTTTTGTTTTTCTTATAAAAAGTCTGCAAATGTATTGTTTTATTTCGGAAAAGACTATACGTCTGTTATAAAAAACCGGTTACTCCCCAACAGTCTGATGCCCGATTTGTGGTATACAAATATCTGCCAGCTTTTCTATTACATTGTCTAACTGCTCCCGATAAATCAGTCCTTCTACATATTCTTCCGGGATGGCTCTGTAACCAAATATCGCTCCCAGTCATTCAGCACTTTGAGCATGTCGTCTGGCAGATAGCCCAAAGCTTTTCTCCGCATCTCTTCGGGAATCGGCCATATTGCCTCTGCTATACTTCCCACTATGGCACCGAGGGTATCGGCATCCGCCCCAAGAGAAACGGCAGTGCGGATGGCATCCTCAAAGTTGACGCTCTTGCTTATGATGCATAATGCCACTGGAACGGTTCCCTGACAAGTCTCGTCAAACCTGTTCAATACAGACTCTCGACGTATATTGATATCGTAGCCTGAGAATTCCACGCATGGAGCTATCACCTTCTCCATCATCTCGCCATGAAGAACAGGTTCTCCTTGATGACACCTGCGCAGCTTCAATGCCAGATGTATGGCAAGGGCTACGGTCTGTGCGCCCTTGACGCCTTCAGGATGGTTGTGTGTGCAGGCTGCTGACTGTTCTGCATTGGCAAGCACACTCTCTTCGTCGTCGAATGCCCACCCTATGGCACTCACTCTCATCGCCGCTCCATTGCCATAAGACCCATAGGGCTGTGGCTCGTCGCTTCTCACCCACGCATTGAAACTGCCTCCATAGCTACCCATAGGGTTTGGATAGCGCCTGCACCATTCATGTAGAGCCGCTCCGTAGCTCTTCTGATGCATTATGGCATCTGCCACGGCGATAGTGCAGATGGTATCGTCGGTAAAGTCGTTCTTGTCGGAGAACAACTCGAAATTATAATCATTGGTGGAGAAAAACTCCCAACGGCTACCGACAATGTCGCCGATTATCGCTCCTAACATAGTATATTAATCGTTGTGTATTTATTGTTGGTTCTAAAATTCCAGCCGGAATCCTTTCTGCTTCAATTCTTTGTATTTGTCCTCATTGAAACTGAAGAGGAAAGCCTTGCGCTTTGGCGTAGGCCATACCGTCTCGTCGAGTTGTGTGAGGATGTCGAGATGCAGCATCTTCTTGGCAAAGTTGCGGCGGTCGAAATGCACGCCGAGGATTGCTTCGTATAGCAGCTGCAGTTCCTTGAGCGTGAATTTTTCCGGCAGCAGGTCAAAGCCTATGGGCTGGAAGTGGATTCGCTCGCGCAATTTGCTCATCGCCATGCGCAGGATGCTCTCGTGGTCGAATGCCAACTGCGGGATTTCATCCATTGAAAACCACTGTGCCTTGGCAGCATCATCGCCTCCCTTCACCTCTTCCGTCTTCACCAGGGCAAGAAAGGCGATGGAGATGACGCGCTCTCGTGGGTCGCGGTTGGGCGAACTGAAGCAGTGGAACTGTTCCAGATAGGTGGCTGTCAGGTTTGTCTCTTCCTTCAGTTCTCTCATAGCTCCCTCTTCGGCGCTCTCGTCCATCTTCAGAAAACCGCCAGGGAACGCCCATTTCCCCTTGAATGGGTCGATGCCGCGCTGTATGAGCAGGATTTTGAGTTTCATTCCGTCGAAACCGAAAATCACGCAGTCTGTAGCGACTGCCGGATGTGGATATTTGTAGCTATACATTTTCTCTTCCATTTTCTCGATTGTTTTATGTTCCCCTTACACCCTTGTGTAAGTTTTACGCCGCAAAGATAATCACTTTTAGTATAAGCTCCAAATGTTATAGTAAAAATCGAGCAAAAGACACCTTATAAAAAACAAAATAATGACCGACTTGGGATAATTACAACTTTTCCACAATTATCATCAACCATCTGGTCGCTTTCACGCAAACTACTGAAATACAAATACTTCCACCTTTTCATACCCGCAAAAACCATCGGGTAACTATCTGGATGGTTGGCTAAATTCCAGAGAAAAGTATAATTTATTAAACTTTTATTTGCTCAAACAAGGAAATTCTCCTATATTTGCGTCGAAAGTATAATATATTAGACAATGGAATTAAATGAAGTGATAAAATCTCGTAGAAAGGTCCTTGCTATTTCTCAGTTAGACCTTGCAGAAATGGCAGAAGTGAGTCTTGCTACAGTCAAAGACATTGAACGAGGGAAAGGCAACCCTTCTCTGTCTACTGTCAACAAACTTCTTGGAGTGTTGGGACTGGAAATGGATTTCAAGATACGTAAAACCATATTATAAAATAGAATAATATGAGACAGTTGTATGTCTATATGAACGACCTCAAGGCAGGTGTCCTGACTGAAAACACCCCTGGAAAAGAATATACTTTCTGTTATGACGAGAACTATCTTTCAACTGAAAACCCTTCCATTTCTGTCACTCTTCCCAAAAGAGAGGAATCCTATAAGAATGAATATTTGTTTCCTTTCTTCACGAACATGCTGGCAGAAGGTGCTAACCGTAGGAGCATTTGCCGTTCGTTGAGAATTGATGAGAATGATTTCTTCGGACTTCTTATTGCCATGGCAGATAAGGATTTCATTGGCGCCGTACAAGTAAGAAAGACAACAGATGATTGACATTAACACTGGCATTTGAAAGGTGGTCACGCCACATATCCGTTATATATATAACGCTGTACTCATGAATAAAACATATACTTGGAATTCGTGAAACATAGACTTGAAATCTCTAAAACACAGACTTGTAATTCATAAAAGACAGACCTCGGATTCTCCCCACGCCGTGGGGAACAGAACCCCCTAATGTGGGGATGTCTTCCCCCTGGTGTGGGGGGAATATGGGATGCCGAAAGGCATGATACTTCTATGGTACTTCTATGACACAACAATTATACTCATTGGATATTCTTTATTTCTTCTTCTGACAAGCCCGATGCCTGCATGATAGTTTCTATAGGCGCTCCAAGAGCCAGAAGATTGGAGGCTATCTATTCTTTGGCCTTTTTCTCGCCTTCTGCTCGTCCTTCCGCACGACCTTCTGCATATTTCTTCTTTTCCGCAGTCCGTATGGCATTCACGATGTCGCGGTCGAAATCGGTATGTGGATTGATGTATTTCTCTGCCATAATGCTGCATTTATTACATTGGGGCAGTGGAAAATATATTACTTCAATTTAGAAACTTCATCGAGTGACATTCCCGTCATTTCTGCAACAAGTTCAGCAGAAATACCCTTGAGAAGCATTTTTTTCGCGACCTCTACAATTCCTTCTGCACGTCCTTCTGCACGTCCTTCTGCACGTCCTTCCGCACGACCTTCTGCATATTTCTTCTTTTCCGCAGTCCGTATGGCATTCACGATGTCGCGGTATGCATTGACACTGTCTTCATACAGTTTCAGCTCCTGTTTGTCGAACTTTGATATCTCTGCCTGTTCGAACAGACGTGTGAAAACATGCTCCTGCAGAGCTGCGGGGCGTTGCATCAGGTTGGAGAGATTCTTCAACACGTACATCCACTTGTCGTACATACTTTCGAGTTCACTCTCTTTCTTGTCAAACTTAGGTATCTCAACGTATATATATGTGAGTTTGTCGTAGAACACCTCGTGTGTGTCCACCTCCATCAGCTTCACCTCATGGTGCCAGCGCTTTGCATTCTCAAGACCGTCGGCAAAGTTGAAGTTCAGCAAGCCAATCGTGTAGACAGGATTAAGATGGAAATCCCAGTCTCCTCCACGCTGCGCCTGTTCTCTGATGGGGAATGTTGAATAATAGATGGTGCGGTCTTTGAAGAACTCCTGGTATACGTTCTGCATCTCTACTATGAATTTCTCTCCCTTGTCATTCTCGCAACGTACAACGAAGAAACCAGGACGTGATTCCGAATTTATATATGTTACTTTCTGGATATTCTGTTTGCCGTGAAATATGGTGTTCAGAAAGCTAATGAGCAATTCAGTGTTACATTCAGAACCGAAAAGGCGCTTAAAGCCGAAATCGGTATGTGGATTGATGTATTTCTCTGCCATAATGCTGCATTTATTATTCAATCAGCAAATTTACGGTATTTTCACCAATAAAACAACACTGTTGACTGGAAATAATTACAACAACCAGGGGTAACGTTGATAAAGACGTTGCCCTTTTGCATTGCACGTTAGCAAATGTGGCGATATGGTTTATGACAGCTTTATTTTTCGAAAGGTGTGCTTTCATGGCTTATTCTCGTATAGTTTGAGTATATTTGCATGCGCTCAAAATCTGGTAGCGCCATAAGGAAAACAGATTTGCCGACACCATAACAGGAAAATAATCATGCAGACAAAACCATATACCAAACGAAAGATTGACAACAGCGAGAGGGTCAATGCCAGCATAGGAAAATCCATCGTCGTAGACTCCGCATCAAGCCTATATATGCAACTGAAGGAATCTTGCGCTGACGACATGACGGAAGAAGAGAGATACGCCATTCTCAAACAGGTATTCCGCCGGGCGGTGGACCAAGCCGTTCTCGACTGCCAGATTGCTTTCGTGGGACTATTCGCCAAGGTGGATTATTGCATCAAGGAATACGATATACCATCCAATATTGCCAATCTCATACAGCTGGGTCGCAAGGACCTCTTTCCCCGCCCCAACAGCGACCAGGAACTCTCGGCAGAAGAACTTTCCAAGCTCTTTCCGCATAATCTGAAAGCCACAACGCTGCTGGTGTATCATGTGTGCGGCAAGGAAGAAATACCGGAGCAGCTGAAAGCCTGTTTTCCACGTGCCGACAGGAAGAAGACATGGGGACGATACAGCGAGAAGGTGCTTCGGGTCGTTGTGGAACGTTGGGATGACGAGTATATATGGGCGACGGAAGAGGAAAACAACAACACCATGCAGATTTCCTACGGCAACCACAACCACATCCTCACGCTTGAGGGGAAATCAGACTGGTCGTACCTCAAGACAACGCTCTGGGAGGGAGCCAGACTGAACCTGGTGCGCATCCGTATGGATGAGCGCGGCGAAATCTGTCTGCCGGAGCTTATCATTCTGGAGCCAGACTATCTCATAAACATCACCACGATATCAAGCTGCTTCGAGTCTTATGCCGAATCGCCGTTCGTGAATCTGGTAAACAAGATTAAACCGAATCCCAACACGCTGCCCATACATCTGGGTAACCTGTCGGGACAGTTCCTCGATGATGTGGTACACGACCGCAACATCGCCTTCAGCGACAGCATCAAGGAGTTTGTCAGCAGGAATATCATGAGCATAATATCATGCCCGGGAATGGAACTCCCAAAGGACCGCATCAGGTTCACGCAAGACGCACAGATACAAAAGCGCAACATCAGCCATCTGATAGGCGCCAGTCTGCCACAGTCTATCAAAGACTACAACAGAAAAGGCGTAGTTCTCGAACCGTCGTTCTTCAGCGAGGTGCTGGGCATTCAGGGACGTCTTGACTTCTTGTGGCAAAAGGATAAAGACATCATCATCATAGAGCAGAAATCGGGAAAGGGGGATTTCGTGCCTTACACTTCGCCATCTTATAACCCCAACATACCCAAAGTGAGGGAACCACACTGGGTGCAGGCCCTATTGTATGGTGCGCTGCTCACCTATGGATATGACAAGTATCCGTCGGAAATCAGAGGCATCATGCTCCTCTACTCCAAATACTCTGAAGGACTGGTCAGCTCGCCTAATGCCCCGCAGCTGCTTCACCGCGCCATCAGGATGCGCAACCTGCTCGCATGGAGCGAGATACTGTATGCCAAGGAGGGACTCGACATCCTGACAAGTCTTACTCCCGACATGCTGAACAAGAAGAAGGTGACCGGACGGTTGTGGGAGGATTACATACGGCCTCAACTTTCAGAACTCCTTTCGCCCATCGCCTCTGCATCAAAGCTTGAGCGTCTGTATTATCTCCGGTTTCTGCGCTTTCTGGAAAACGAGCAGCTGCTTGCCAAGGTTGGCAACAAGACGAAGGAGGATTCCGGCTTCGCCTCAACATGGAATGACACGCTGGAGGACAAGAAGGCTGCCGGCAACATCTACGACAAGCTGCACATCGCCGGATATGACTTTGAGGACAAGCAGGAAACGTCTGTGAGCGGAATAAAGCTCCGGTTTGACGAGCCACAGTCGGCTGACACCACAAATTTCCGCATCGGCGACATCGTGATGCTCTATCCATACAATTACAACAAAGACACGAAGGAGCCTGACGCATGTGCGCAAATGGTACACCGCGCCACCATCATCGACATGCGCAACGACAGTATAGAACTGCGTCTGCGCTGCAGCCAGACGGACAAGACTGCTTTTGGGAACAAACCTGGCGACACACTATGGGCAATAGAGCACGATATGCTTGAGTCGATGACGGGCTCTCTGTATAGCGCCATGCACTCATTCCTCTCTGCTCCCAAAGAGCGACGCGACCTTATCCTCCTGCAGCGCCAGCCGGAGACCGACCCTACGATAAGGCGCAAGGGGGAATACGGCAACTTCAACACGCTCGTTGACCGTGCGAAACAGGCGCGCGACCTGTTTCTCATCATCGGTCCTCCGGGAACGGGCAAGACATCCTACGGACTGGTGAACCTGCTGAAGGAAGAACTGCTGGAGGAGGACACCAACGTGCTGCTGCTATCATACACAAACCGGGCGGTTGACGAGATATGCAGCAAGCTTGTGGAACTGAAGGAGGAGGATCCCGACTTCGACTTCGTGAGGATTGGTTCTGAACTCTCTTGCTCCAAGGAATACCGTCAATATCTGCTGAGCAACAAACTGAAATCCCAAGATCTGGATTCCGGCAGACATATAATCCGCTCCACGAGGGTGTTCTGCGGAACGACTGCCGCGCTCAACGCCAACGTGTCATTGCTGCAGATAAAGCACTTCAGTCTTGCCATTGTAGACGAGTCGTCGCAGATTCTCGAGCCACATCTCATCGGACTGCTCAGCGCACAGAAAGACAACCTGTGCAGGATAGACAAGTTTGTGCTCATAGGCGACCACAAGCAGTTGCCTGCCGTAGTGCAGCAGACGCCGGAGGAGTCTGCCGTGACTGAACCGGAGCTGTGCGACATCCATCTCTCTGACTGCCGGTTGTCGCTCTTTGAGCGCCTGCTCGCACATTTCAAGACGGGCAGAGGCGACTACGACGACCGCTTCGTGTATATGCTGACGAAGCAGGGACGCATGCACAGAGACATTGCGGAGTTTCCCAACTATGCCTTCTATGGCAACCGCCTCGACATCGTGCCGCTCGACCACCAGATTCTTCCCAATGTGCGCAAAAACACCGGCAACGGCATCATCACCATGCTCACTACACGCCGCATAGCTTTCGTCACGGCAGAACCGCCAAAGCGGTCGCTATCGGCAAAGACAAACAGCGTGGAGGCAAGGATGATTGCCGCCACCGTACGCGCCGTGTATGAGCTGGCATCCGGTTGTTTCGACACAGAAAAGACGGTTGGCGTGATTGTGCCCTACCGCAACCAGATATCCACGGTGAGAAACGAGATAGACAAGTTCGGCATTCCCTGTCTTCATGACATCACGATAGACACCGTGGAGCGCTATCAGGGCAGTCAGCGTGACTATATCATATATGGTTTCACCATCCAGCAGCCGTATCAGCTCAACTTCCTTACGAGCAATGTGTTTGAAGAGGACGGACTGGTGATAGACCGCAAACTGAATGTTGCCATGACCAGGGCGAGACTGAACCTGATTCTCATCGGAAACCCTGTTCTTCTCAACGAGAACTTCACTTTCTACAAGCTGATGGAGTTCGTGAGGAGCAAGGGTGGATACTTTGATGTAGCTCCGGATGATTATTGCAAGGGAAACTTTGAAGTAAGCGAAACGGTTGACGCCTATGAAACGACAATGGCTGAGGAAACATTGGGCATGTCATCCCGATTCGCCGCCGCATTCAGCAAGCATGTCGTGGATGCGATAAAAAATGATTCGCGCACAAGAGGACACGAGATAATCCTCGGCAATACGACTGATGCCAACATGTCGCTCATCAACTACGGACGGTCGGACTTCTCGAATGACTCGTCGCTATTCAGCACGGAATTGAATGCCAACCTGATAATGAATGCCGACGACCAGGTATTGCTATACTGTCATTACATAATGCAGAGGTATTATCGCAGTGCGAAAAGACTGTATCAGTCTTACAGCAACTGGTTGTCGGCCATGGCAAAGAATATGAGCGGAAGAATAAGGTTTATAGACATCGGATGCGGACCTGCCACCTGCGGCATCGCGTTTGCAGAGCAAATGGCGGGGCTGTTTCCAGACATTCATTATACTGGCATTGACATCTCTACGGCGATGAAGGCAATGGCGGAAAAACTACTGGGAGAAACTACCGGCGACAGGATGCTGATGGATTTCAAGACTTCATTCATGGAATTGGACGACAGCTATTGGACTTCCGTGTCTGAAGTGCCAAACCTCGTGGTTTTCAATATGTCGTATTTCTTCTCAAATGTAGACTGCACCTTCACAGAAAACCTGGCAGACAGGATTGTCAGCGTGATGCGGAAGCATCCGCTCAACCGTTATGTTTTCATCATCCAGCATTCAGACCACGACACGAAGATACGTTCATTCCTTGTCTTCAAGAGCATGCTGGAACAATATGTGGAAACGATAAAGGCTGAGCGTTCAGCCATCAGCCATGAACAGGAAGGAAATCCCAAGACTCCTCCGTTCTGCTATGAAATATGGAAGTCAAAATAACCCCAAGCGGTCATCAGCGCCGCTTGGGGTCAGACTCAATGGGGCATATAAATCTCCCGTTTATTTCGTGAGTTTATACCACACCCATGCGATGTATGCCAACACGAACGGAATGGCAAGGCTGACGACACTCATGGTCTTCAGGGTGAACTCTGATGATGACGAATTGTAGATTGTCAGCGACGACTCCATATCGGCATAAGACGGATAGTAAGGCGTGTCGTTATAGCCTGCCACCCAGAAGAGCGACAGAACCACAAGCACCGTTCCAAAACCGGAGAACCATATTCCCTTGCGACTCTTTCTAAACAGAGCGGCAAAGACTGCATAGAGCACCATGAGTGTGCCCAAGAGGAAGCTTATGAGCGCCGCCGGCATGGCTATGAAATTGTTGAGATATTTGTTGTCTACCCACTGGAACTCATGCAGGCCGGTAGTTTCGTAACTGCCGGTCGTAAGCAATACTGCCGTTGTGGCAAGAAAGAGAACGACAAATACCGGAGCATTGACACGGAGCTGTTTTCTGTTCCACTCTGCCGTGTTCTCGTCTTTCACCTGATTGAGAAACCACAGGTTGGCCTGCACCCTTGTGAGGAACAATACCATCAATCCGAACATCACCACACGCCAATCCAGAAGGACTTCAAGTCCATGCCAGTCTCCCCACTGCGATATCACGGGAGCTGCGGCGTCTGTGAGATTTGTCTTCTCTACCGTGAAATCGCTTCCGAAGAAGAATGTGCTCACCGCACCGCCCAAGAGCAGCGGCGCAAGAATGCCGTTGATGAAAAGGAAGATGTCATATAGCTTGCGGCCGAGGATGTTTCCGTCGGAAAGACGGTATTTGAAGCTCACCGCCTGCACGACGAAGCCGAAGAGTATAAGCATCCATATCCAGTATGCTCCACCGAAGGAGGTGGAATAGAACAGCGGAAACGAAGCGAAGAAGGCTCCGCCAAAGGTGACGAGCACGGTGAAGGTTAGTTCCCAACGGTGGGCAATGGTATATATCATGTCCTCACGCTGCTCCTCCTTCATCTGGGGTATCATCGACTGTCCGCCCTGAACGAAGAGCATGAAGACCAACAGTGATCCCAAGACGGAAATCAAAAGCCACCAGTATTCTTGTAATAATTGATAGTTCATAGTGTATATATTTGTGGGTTTAACAAAATTAGTTTACGTGTTCCTGCACTTCGGGACCCTTCTTTATCTGCTTTATCATAATGTTTATCTCAGCACACAGCAGGATGGTGAACAACAAGCCGAAGATGACAAATGTGGTGACGACCTGACCTACCGACAGACTTGACACGGCTGCCTGCACCGGCATGATATCCTGGATTGCCCATGGCTGACGACCCACTTCGGCTACTATCCAGCCACACTGGGAGCAGAGATATGCCAGAGGCAAAGTGACAAATGCCAAAAGCGGGAATACACTTATTTTCTTCCATCTGCAGCTCAGCCATCCGCGTCTCTTGAACGACAGGAACACCGTTGCGGCAAGGAACACCAACAGCCATCCGCCTACGGCGACCATGATATGGAAAGGATAGAACACCATTGCCACATCGGGGATTGCTTCTTTCACATCGTTGAAGTAGCCGTAGCCAAAATACTTGTAGTCTGGCTTCAGTTCCTTTTCCGCCTTTGCCATTGCGGCAGCGTCGCCTGCCTTCTTAGCCTCGTTGTATGCCGCCAGAGCCTTCTGGGCTGCCTTGCCGCGCTTGATGCGTTCGGCATACGGAACGGTATTGACCATCTTTCCATCCACAATGTCTTTGCCCTCAATAATGTCTTTGATGCCCGGAATAAAGGCATTGGCGTCGTGGCGTCCCAGTATGCTCAATCCCTTTGGTATGGCTATCTCAAACAGCATCGGATCCTTGTCGTCATTCCACTGCTTTTCCGTATTCAGTATGCCAAAGCCCACAAGGGACGTGCCTTCCTTGCCCTCATACAGACCCTCCATGGCAGCGAGCTTCATGGGCTGCACCTTTGTCACCTCAACAGCACTGCCGTCGCCGGAGAACATACACAACAGGATACCTACAAGACCTACTGCGCCGCCTACCTTGATGGATTTGACGGCAAAGTCTACGTTGCGCTTCTTCATCAGGAACCATCCGCTGACGCATACGACAAAGGCACCGGCGAGACACCATCCGCTGGTGACGGCATGGATGAACTTGTTTACCGCTACCGGCGACAGAGCCACATCCCGGAAGCTGACCATCACATTGCGCATCTGGTCGGCAGAGAACTCCATGCCCACAGGATACTGCATCCATGAGTTGGCAACGAGAATCCACCATGCGCTCAGACTCGCGCCAAAGGCAGTGAGCCAGGTGGCAGCAAGGTGCTGGCCGGCAGAAAACTTCTTCCATCCAAAGAACATCACGGCGAAGAAAGTGCTTTCACAGAAGAAGGCAAAGATGCCTTCGATGGCAAGCGGAGCACCGAAGATGTCGCCCACGAACCATGAATAGTTGGAGAAATTGGTACCGAACTCAAACTCCAGGATAATGCCCGTGGCTACTCCGATGGCGAAATTGACGCCAAAAAGCGTCATCCAGAACTTGGTGAGACTGAGCCATTCCTGCTTGCGGGTGCGGTAATACACTGTCTCCATCACGGCTACTATTATTCCCAATCCCAATGTCAGCGGCACGAAGAGCCAATGGTAACATGCGGTAAGGGCAAACTGAGCCCTTGACCATTCTACTACGTTGATTATATCCATACGCTTTTTTATTAAGGTTTCGTTGTTATCAGATTTTCCCTCACTTTGTCTGCTTTCTCCTCGTCGGTGCCCGAAAGGGCGGGCTGGAAAAAGAATATGCGGAGAACGGCAAACATTATGAAGAGCTTTATGAGGATGATGGTCCACAGCGTCTTGCCGACCGTCATCCCCCTGAAGCCTTCATAATAGAAGAGGAATATTTTACGCAATTTCTCCATATCTTTGCTTTATCCTCCCCAACGGGCTATTGAACGTTGGGAGTTGTTGTCATAATATAGTTTTGCAAAGATACTATTCCTTCTACATGTGAACAATTGTAAATATCTATCCCGTGATAGAGAATATCTTTTCAGCACGGGATTTTGTCATCTTTAAAAGCCATCAGGGCTGCTTGGATTTTGTTTTTTGGCAACTATATTTTTCAAAACGGTCATAGTCTGATGCCGTATTTCATTATCCCCTCGCCTATCATCCCTGCGGGCATGAATGTCTTCATGGTGTCGGTAATGGTGTTGAGCATACGCTCTCTCACATAATCCTCCTTGACATACAGCGACACTCGCCTTTGCGAGAGATAGTCGCCTTCTATCGGGCGCACGTTCTCCCGCTGCCTGTCGTTGAGAAACGGAAGGTGCATCTCCGGAATGATGGTAAAACCGCCATTCTCGTCGACGATATGCACAAGGGTGGTGATGCTGCCAGCCTCATAGATATGGGTTCCCTTGCTCCGTGCTTTACAGAAAGAGAAAGCGCTGTCTCTCAGACACTGGGCATCCTTCATTATCCACATGTTCTCGTGTTCCAGATTCTCCGGTTTGAATACGGGCAACTTGCGCCAGCAGCTCTCGGCAAGATATACCATGAATTTCTCTGCATAGAGCGGAATCTCAAGCACCCCATCGCACACATTGCCCGATATCGCCATTCCGGCATCCAGTTCGCCTCGCTGCAGCGCCTCTATCATGAAATTCACTTTCATTTCCTGTATCGACAATTCCACTGTGGGATACATCTCCCTATAGTGTCTGATAAACTTCGGCAGTATGTATGGCGCTATCGTGGGACCTACCGACAATCTGAACCCGCCGCCTATTTGTCCTTTGTCTTCAGAAACTATCTCGCCGATGCGTTCAATCTCCATCAGCGCATTCTCTGCCTGACGGATTATCTTTTCGCCGGCGGTGGTAGGCGTCACCGATCTGTTGGTGCGGTCAAAGATTCTGATGTCGAGTTCTTCTTCCAGTTTCTGCAGCATGGCGCTGAGCGTTGGCTGCGATACATTACACGAGTCAGCCGCTTTCGCAAAATTGCGGAAGCGGTTGACGGCGATTATGTATCTGAGTTGTTGTAGATTCATAATGCGGTGTTAGTGAATGGGCATATACATTGTTGACTGTTTCTTCTTATATAAAGAGATTCACGTTTGCCCTGTCTGCACGCTCCATATAGCTTGCCACACCTCCGACGGTGACATTGTCGAGCAGTTCCTCGCGCTTCACTCCCATCACATCCATCGACATCTGGCAGGCTATGAACTCCACTCCATTGTCGATTGCCTGCTGGCGAAGCGACTCCAGAGAGTCCACTCCCTTCTTGTTCATCAGATAGCGCATCAGCTTGGCGCCCACACCCATCATGTTCATCTTCGAAAGTGCCAGTCTGGAAGAGTCTGAAGGGAGCATCCAACTGAACATCCGTCCGAAAATGTCTTTCTTCACCTTTGGCTTGTGAGTCTTCTTTATTGCATTCAGTCCCCAGAAGGTGAAGAATATGCTGACTTTCTTTCCTGTTGCTGCCGCCCCGTTGGCGAGAACGAATGTGGCGAGCGTCTTGTCGAGATCGTCGCTGAAGAGTATCAGCGTCTTTCCCAAATCGTTGGTCTGAGGCTTGGCTGCTTCTATGGCGCATGGTGTGGCTTTCTCTATGAGAGCTATGTGTATGCCAGCCTCCGACCGTTTGCCCAGAAACTTGTTTCCTGTTGTATTACACCATGCCTCTGCATCTCTTGGGAAGGCAGCGTCTGTGGCACGGATTTCCAACTGCTGGCCTGCACTCAATGCGTCCATCGCCTGTTTCATCTTCATGATTGGTCCGGGACACTGAATGCCACACGCATCTACCTTTATCACCTCTTTGTCTGCGGAACACGACGGAGCATCAGCGCTGCATCCTGACGTTTCTGAAGCGTTCGCCTGACTATTATCTGCTGCTTCGCCGAATCCTTCCGGCGTGTTTATCTTTGCAGTGGCAGCCTTGTATGTCTTGTATCCTCCTATCAGATTGCGCACATCTTCATATCCGTTGGCTTTCAGGATATTGGAAGCCAGATAGCCACGGAGTCCCACTCCGCAGAACAGCCATATCTGCTTGTCTCTCGGTATTTCGGAGAGTCTGTCGCGCATATCGTCCAACGGGATGTTTATGGCTCCAGAGATAGTTCCAAGGGCATATTCATCAGCTGTGCGCACATCGATGAGCGTCACCTTCGTTGTATCAATATCTTTCAGCTCGCGCCAATATAATGGAGTCATCTTTCCGCTCAGTATATTGCCTGCCACATAGCCTGATATCGCCACGGGATCTTTGGCTGAAGAGAATGGCGGCGCATAGGCATGCTCCAGACGGGTGAGGTCGTCTACTGTGGCTCCGTTCTTTATCGCCATGGCATATTCATCGATGCGCTTGTCCACTCCGTCGTAGCCCACGATCTGAGCGCCATAGAGTCTGCCGTCTTCAGGCGAGAAGGTTATCTTGATGTCCATCTGCATACTGCCGGGATAGTAGCCGGCGTGGGCGCCATTATGTATAGTGGCTGAGAGATAAGGGATGTCCATCTGCTTGAGTCGCTTTGCCGGCAGACCGGTAGATGCCACGGTAATGTCGAACACTTTGGCTATTGCAGTGCCGATTGCCCCTTCGTATCTCTCATTGTTGCCCATCACCATATTGTCTGCCACGATGCGAGCCTGGCGGTTGGCGGGTCCTGCCAGGAAGTTAAGCCATGGTTTTCCGGTGATAGGATGTGGATATTCGATGGCGTCGCCTACGGCATAAATGTTCTCGTCTGATGTCTGCAGATACTCGTTCACCCAGATGCCGCGCATGTCGCCAAGTTTCAGTCCTGCTGCCTGTGCCAGTCGTGTTTCTGGTCTCACACCGATGCTCAGCAACACCAAATCTGCCTTGAGACTGATGCCTGATTTGAAATGCACTTCCAGTTCTTCTCCCTCCTGAGAGAAGCCTTCCACTGCCTGTTCCAGATACAGTTTCACGTTCTGCTGCTGCAGATGGTCGTGAACGATAGCCGCCATCGAATAGTCGATAGGCGCCATCACCTGGTTTGCCATCTCCACCACAGCCACCTGTGCTCCGGCGTGCTTCAGATTCTCTGCCATCTCCAGACCGATGAATCCACCTCCCACAATGACAGCACGCCTCACCTTGTGGCTGTTCATATAACGCTTGATGCGGTCGGTGTCGCTCACGTTTCTCAGCGTGAAGATTCCTTCGCTGTCGATGCCATCGAGAGGTGGCACCACTGGCGACGCTCCCGGTGAGAGCAACAGTTTGTCGTAGCATTCGCTATATTCCTTGCCGTCGGCGGTGCGCACTGTCACTTTTCTGGCTGTCGCATCTATCGCCGTCACTTCACTCCTTGTGCGCACGTCGATATTGAAACGTCTGCCGAAAGCTTCTGGAGTCTGCACAAACAGACGGTCGCGGTCTTCTATCACTCCACCGATATAATATGGCAATCCACAGTTGGCGTATGAGATATGTTCTCCTTTTTCAAAGAGTATGATTTCTGCATCTTCTGTCATTCGTCTGATGCGTGCGGCTGCAGTAGCTCCACCTGCCACTCCACCCACTATGAGGAATTTTTTCTTGTTTGCTGTCATGGCCGATAAATATTTACTCCCCAAACGGTCATTAGGACATTCAGTAATGGTGAAGGAATAACTTGATCAAATTTTGACCTGTATTTTTATTGGTCAAGTTATTGTTTTACCTTTACTCAATTGGGTATTTTATTACTGTTTGCTGTCTTTTCTACTTCACGCTCTCTATCACTTGCTTCAGTTCGTTTGCCGACATGGCACCGCTCTGTCGCCATTTCATCTCTCCTCCGTTGAAAATCATCAGGGTCGGAACGGACTGGATGCGCATCTGCATGGCTATGGCTTCGTTTTTGTCTACGTCAACTTTCACTATGCGTATGCTGTCGCCGAGTTCTTCCTTCAGTTGTTCCAAAACGGGATGCATTGTCTTGCACGGACCACACCATGTGGCAAAGAAGTCAACGAGAGTCAGTTGACCGCTCTTTATTATATCTGAAAGCTTTTCCATATCTTTTATATTTATTGATTAATACTTGGGTGTTCATCATTTGGTCTATCATCAATTTTGACGATGCAAAGATACGGCTTCTTTTATAGACAAACAAATGAGCACATCTATATCATAATAGACTGCAACTATCACAAACTTAAATCGGTTTAACCCAAATTATAAAAAACAAAATACAAGCAAGTCCTAATGATCATTTTGTTTTAAACCGGCAGAAACCCCATGCTTTTACCTGTCTCCAATACAGAATGGAGATATTTGTGCCTCAACAGCTTTATGCTCTAAAATGGGCACGATGCTTGCCCATGTGGGGCAAGGTGCTTTCTCAACAGGGGCACGGTGCTTGCCCCTGTTGGGCAGAATTTATGCCAAGCGGTTGCCCAATAAGTTGATGTCATCTGATAATTGAAAGCGCATCCGCGATGATAGTGTTACGCTTACTTTCCATGATACTTTAATGATACTTTAATGACACTTTTCTGTAAAACATTCAGAAAAGTATCATTGAGTCAAATAGCTAGTCTATAGCGGTTTAGTGGCGTCATTAAGGAGAAAAATGATACTATGACTGATTTTTGATGATAAACAAAATTCATAGCGAACCTGTTGGCGGAATTAATTTAGTGCATACTTAATTCTGCCAATGGGCTTGTCGTTAATGAAGTTTACGTATTGCAGAATGGTAAGTGCACTAATTTTGCCAATGATTCTGGCAAACAAACCATTCGTTATTTTCGCATAGTTCCTGATGACCAAGAACAGGTCTGTAAGTTGTGGGAATATTGTCTCAATCCTCTTTCTTGTCTTTGCAGTCATTGAATTGTCTACTTGATATGAGATGGGGAATGCTGTCCTTGTTCTCTTGCAATTTATAGTCGAACAACCACTTCTCACTATCAATGCTCTCGGCCTCTGCTGTCAGGGATAGTGCCACCACTTCCAAATCCGAAAACTTGGGAACAGGACCACGGCGTGGAACATTACCCGATTCATTGACGAGATTTTCAGAGAATTGCTTGCATATCTCAAGTATTTTGACGAATTTTGTATAAAGGTTGTACATACGATGGTTTGAACTTAATGTTTTGATCACCACTAAGTTACTAAAAATCAGCGATATATACAACTTTTTACTCATATTTATCAACTTAAATTAATTCCGCCAACGGGTTAAAAAATATGGAATTCAAGCAAAGTGTAAAAGAAGCCCTCGCATATTATGTATATGCTTTGGTTGACCCCAGAGACCATAAAATTTTCTATATTGGCAAGGGTAAAAACAATCGCGTATTTCAACATGCTGCAGCTACTATTGATGAAATAGAGCAGGGATTAAAACTTAAAACTATCAAAGACATTATTTCTGAAGGGAAACAAGTTGAGTATTATATTCTGCGACATAATCTTGATGAGAAAGAGGCATATTTAGTTGAATCAGCTATAATTGATATGCTCACATATTATAAGTTCAATCATGATAATCAACTGACCAATATCGTAGCAGGACATCATCAATGGGATGAAGGTATCAAAAGCATTGAAGAGATTAATGCGTTGTATGATTGCCCGAAATTAGAAGTAAAGGCTGGAGTCTATATTCTCTTAGTAAGTCTTAATAGGACTTACAACCAAACACGAGCTAAAGGAATATATCAAAGGTTTAATATTTACGAAGCAACAAGAAAATATTGGGCTATTTCACCTGGACAAGCAGGACGAGTGAATTATGTACTGGGTGTTTACAAAGGTGTCGTCAGATGTGTTATTAAAGTCAAATCTTATGAATTTGTCGATAAGTCTGATGATGGAACAGTCTTTAAAAAACCTCGCTGTTGTTTCGAAGGAGAACAATGCTCGGACTCTATATATTTAAACAAAGATGTTACAGACTATCCTTTCGGTAGCGGTGGTTCAGTTAGATATATATTCTGACAAACTTTTGTCTTTTCCCCACCCACCCATTCGCTCATATCTTTGCCCTAAAAAAGCAAGACATGAGCGATTTTTTCTATTCTCCCCCAACATCCGTTGCCCCAATCCCCGGCACCAACAAATCCGCCGCCTTCACTCCCAAGACGAGTGAAGTCTTCAAGGAAGAGCACGACATCGCCCCCGTCATCATCAGCGACAAGATGAAATACATACCATGGGGAGGCGACAACCGTATGCCGTACAACATCATCGACCTTATCGAATCTGACGAGACAATGAGCACTTGCCAGATGTTCAACGCTGAAGTCTGCTATGGCAGCGGCTTGATCTACGACACAGAACAAGCCACCGCACAGATACAGGCACAAGTGGAGGACTTCACCGCCGACAACGACCTGTCGAGCTACTTCCTCGGAGTGTGCCAGGACTTCAAACACTTTGCTTTTGCCGTCAGCGTCATCTCAATCCTCTTTCTTGTCTTTGCGGTCATTGAATTGTCTCCTTGGTATGAGATTAGGAATGCTGTCCTTGTTCTCTTGAAATTTATAGTCGAACAACCACTTCTCACTATCAATGTTCTCGGCCTCAGCCGTCAGGGATAGTGCCACTACTTCCAAGTCAGAAAATTTGGGAACATGACCACGGTGTGGAACATTACCCGATTCATTGACGAGATTTTCAGAGAATTGCTTGCATATCTCAAGTATTTTGACGAATTTTGTGTAAAGGATGTACATACGACGGTTTGAACTTAATGTTTTGGCCACCAATAAGTTACTAAAAATCAGCTATCTGTACAACTTTCTACACATATTTATCAACTTAAATTAATTCCGCCAACGGGTAAGGATTGGACAAGGAGAGGTTGCGTCAAATGGTACTACAATATCTCGGCAATGCAGGAGATGAAGGTGCCAAGCGAGATAGTATATACGAATATCTGAAGGATGTGCTGCCACGGAATAAAACTGAAGAACAGCAAATTCGTATGCTTGGAGATTTGCTCAAAAGCATGAGTAAGGAGGGTATAATAAAAGCGGAAGGACGAACTTGGTATATCGTTCCTCAAATATAGCGAAATTCGACGGATTATAGCGGATTCGTCATAATTATAGCGAAAGAGTCGTTGTAAATCCGTCATAACTCGTACCAATCCGTCGAAATTCGACGGATTTTATAGCGAAGCCGACCGATTATCAAGGATTTGGTCGAAAAGCTGACCGATCTAGTTGAACTTAAAATGCAAAGGGTATGTTATTAGGAAACAAGATAAGGTCTCTAAGAGACGAACAAGGAATATTGCAACGCCAAGTGGCTGCATACTTAGAAATAGACACACCCATGTTCAGTAAGATTGAACGTGGGGACAGGCGAGCAAAGAGAAGCCAAGTAATTCAAATGGCAACATACTTCAAAGTGGACGAAAAGGAAATGCTCACCCTTTGGCTTGCCGACAAGGTTTTGGATGCTTTGGAGGATGAAGATGAATTGAAACTTACAGCCATTGAAACCGCCACATCCAAGTTAATGGATGTCAATCACTAATTTACAGCAAACAATTCGTCCTCAGGAGGAAATAAAGCAAGACTGATTTCTTGCGAGCAAAGGGAACTTTATGGTATCATTTACGCTTGATGTCGTAAAGTTCCTTTTAATTTACAGGCACTTATAAAATACATACAGGTTCAAGTGCGGATACAGGTTACAATAAGGCACAAAGAGCGTCTGAATCTTAAGGTGGCAGCATGCTGCCGCCATACAAATCCGACAATGAAATGACAACAACAAAATTCCAAATACGATGATGAAAATAACGAGGACCATCCTGACCACTTTTCTGTGTGCTACGCTGAGTGCCGCGGCGGGAGGGAAGAAGAAAAGCGTATTCATCCCAATGGACTACTCCACTTGTGGCTACCATGCCTCTGTGGGCGGTATTCCCGACGTGAGGAATGCCGTGTTCGTGGATTGTCATTCCGACGATGCCGATGCCAGCCTCCGGCTGCAACGCGCCATCGACTACGTGTCGCGAATGAAGACTGACAAACAGGGACACCGTGGCACGGTGCTTATCGGCGAAGGCACGTTCTATCTCGACAAACCGTTGAGAATCAGTGCATCGGGAGTGGTATTGAGAGGTATGGGAAAACGGAAGACGAAGCTTGTGAAGCGTGGCACCGACCGCGGCGCCCTCGTCTATATCGAGGGACAAAGCGCAATGACAAAAGGTGACACGATAATGGTGGCTGACCAGAAACTGGCTGCAGGAAGCCTGAACATCACGCTCTCCTCCACTGCCAGAATCAAAGTTGGCGAGAGGATTATGGTTTTCAGACCGTCTACCAAGGAATGGATAGAAAGTCTGGGATGCAATGACTTTGGCGGAGGACTCGACTACACGGGATGGAAACCATCCGACATCGACATGAAGTGGACAAGGACTGTGGAGAGCGTAAAAGGAAACATGATAACCCTCGATGCCCCCATCACGATGGCTATAGACCAGAAATACGGAAGGGCTATGATCATCACCTCTTATAATAAGGGGGAGATAACGGAATGTGGTGTGGAGAACATGACGCTCGCCTCCCAGCACAACGACTGGAACCCGAAGGATGAGGACCACTGCTGGGACGGGGTATGGATGAACAATGCCGGCGACTGCTGGGTGAGACGTACGGATTTTCTGCACTTTGCCGGCAGTGCCGTGAACCTGCAGAGGCAGACAAGGCGTATCACCGTTGAAGACTGCATAGCGAGCGAACCGGTGTCGGAAATCGGAGGCTGGCGCAGAAGGGTATTCCTGACGAGGGGCGAACAGAATCTCTTCCAGCGCTGTGTGTCGAAAGAGGGATTTCATGATTTTGCAGCCGACTTCGCAGCGCCCGGACCTAACGCCTTCGTGCAATGCGACGCCGAAGGGGCTCTCAGCTTCAGCGGCAGCGTGGGTTCATGGGCACCGGGACTACTGTTCGACGTGGTGAACATCGAGGGAGGCGACCTCTCGTTCCGCAATCTTGAAAACTGGCAGATGGGAACGGGATGGAACACGGCAAACAGTATGATGTGGCAGTGTACGGCATCAACGCTCTACTGCTATTCTCCTGACAAAGACAACCGTTCGAGCGCCAACGCCTGTTGGGGCACGATGACCGGCAACGGGGAATGGAGCGGCAGCAACGACGCCGTGACCCCGCGAAGCCTCTTCTACGACCAGCTGCAAAAGCGTGTGGGCGACAAAGGCAACAACGGTTATGTATATAACAGGAACATCACGGCATCGAGCAGTCCTACAATAGAGGTGGCACAGAGGCTCGCCATGGAATCGGTTACCACACCACGAGTGACGATAGAGATGTGGACTGACTCCATACCATACACCGCAAGCATCTCGGCAAACGGACTCAAGAACATCAACGACATAAAGTCAACAAACACCCACGGCAAATCACTGAAAGGCAGCGACGAGAACACTGTCAACAAGGCTTTCGCCATTTCAAACGGAAAGATGACATACGACGGCAGACTCATCGTCGGCAACCGATATGCCATACCTTGGTGGAACGGAAGGACGAAAGACAACTTCGTGGCAAAGGGCGCAAAACCTGCCATAACGAGATTCGTGCCCGGAAGGGAGGGCACGGGATGGACAGACCGCATAGACTCTGTGGTGACATTCTTGAAAGACAATGGATATGCCATGCTCGACAACCATTACGGACTATGGTATGACCTGCGCCGCATCGACCACGAAAGAGTGAAGAGAGCCGACGGCGACGTCAGCGCTCCATTCTACGAACAGCCTTTCACCCGCTGCGGCAAGGGCAGGGCGTGGGACGGACTGAGTCTGTATGACCTGACGAAACCAAACCTATGGTACTGGCAGAGGGAACGCGACTTCGCACAGGCTGCCGCCAAGGAGGGAATGCTGCTGTTCAACCAGAACTATTTCCAGCACAACATCATAGAGGCTGGCGCCCACTGGGTGGACGCTCCATGGCGACCGGTGAACAATGTGAACGGCACGAGCTTTCCAGAACCTGTACCTTTTGCCGGCGACAAGAGAGTGTTCATGGCAGAACAGTTCTACAACGAACAGGACCCTGCCCTGCGCCCACTGCACGAAGGATATATCCGCATGTGTCTCGACCAACTGAAAGACAACGACAACGCCGTGCAGCTCATCAGCGAGGAATACACCGGACCGCTACATTTCACACGCTTCTGGCTGGAGACTATAGCGAAATGGGAAAAGGAAACGGGCAGACACCCCATGATTGCCCTAAGCTGCACTAAAGACGCACAGGACTCCATACTCGCCGACCCGCAGCTCTCAAAGGTTGTCGACATCATCGACATACGCTACTGGCACTACAACGCCACCGGTCTTTGGGCTCCTCCTGCCGGCAAGAACATGGCACCAAGACAGTTCATGAGAAAGATGAAAGTGGGAAAGACCGGCTACAAGGAAGCATACCGGGCAGTAAGGGAATACACAAGTATGTTCCCAAACAAAGCGGTAACACTATTCGCACAGCAATATCCGCAGTATGGCTGGGCTATACTGATGGCCGGCGGATCACTGCCAAACATACCGGTAGACGACCAGAAATTCCTATCCGACGTTGCCAAGATGAAAGTAGTGGACAACAACCAGACTGCATCGGGGGCTTATGATATGATAGGTGACGATGGCATTGGCTATGTGGTTTACAGCCATACCGACAAGCCCCTCTGTCTGACTGTCTCCACTGGGCGCTACAACATATTCTGCATAGACAAAACCAGCGGCAACATAAGGTCTGTGGCAAAGAAAACTGCCATCAACGGAAGCTACACACTGACTGAAAGCAAGGCGGAACAGGTGTACTGGATAGAAAAGATATGAGAAAAAACATTGAAAACCGAATGACATAACGTCAGCGAAACATAACGAATTGATTAACGGGTATTGCAAAATGAAGTGCAATACCTGTTTTTTTTATAGAAAAACCAATTATTACCATAAAAACAGACTTGATATAAAACAATTGTATCATTACAATTAGTATCTTTGCAACAACAAATCTATTGAAACTCTAAAACAAACTCTCCCGCCATGAGTGGGAACATTATAAAGCAGTATTTCTTATCAAACTATGGTAAACTTTTCGCAACTCTACGACAAACACGTGGACAGTCTGTTCTCGTTCGGATCTAAATTCACATCAGACCGCGAGCTCATCAAGGACTGCATACAGGACGTATTCGTAAAACTGTTCAACAAGAAAGAAACATTAGACAAGGTGTGCAACATCGAGTCTTATCTCTATGTCTCGCTCCGAAACCGCATCAACGACGAGTTCCGCCGCCAGGTGCGCCTGTCAGACGAGGAGATAACCGACTACAACACCCGCCGACTTGCCGAACAGAATAATTCATACGACTTCGAGAAGATGGAAGAGGAGAAGAGGCGTAACGAGGCAATGGAACAATACATCCACAACCTGTCGCCACGCCAGCAGCAGATTGTACACCTATATTATATAGAGCGTCGCAAATACGACGACATCTGCCAGATAATGGGCATCAGCTACCAGTCTGTGCGCAACCTGATGCACCGCAGCCTTAGCCGTATGAGAGAAATGGCTGCCGAGAACAATTGAGCGGACTGCAGACTGACATACTTGTCGATTTCTCTCAAAAAATATCTCAGTATATGAGTACATAGTCATAAAATCCTCGTCTTATAAGCGTAAAAACATTGAAATAATACTGCTCAATTAAGACTCGACTGAAGAATATGACTGACAAGTACACACAATACGGGAAACGACAGACAATGCCACAAAGCGGCATAGGAACAACAGTACCTCTGTCGGAAAAAGAAAAGGCAGACTTGAAAATGCGAATCCTGTTTGCATTGAAGTCCGACGCATGACAAGAATGAAACTTATATTACAACTCTATACCAATTATCGTTTTTCAGGATACAAACATAGCAGCCCCCAACCGGATGTCAGGACTGGTCTGAAAAAGACACATTATTCACAGCCTGATACCGTATGGAGGAGAAATACTAATAAAAGAAGGTGGGAATATGCGAATATTCCTGCCTTTCTTTTTATATTTTGAAGAAATGCCGTAACTTTGGAGCCAAATCGGTCATCATTGAATAGCTACATAAAACGGCATAATGACCGTTAAGACGGTGACCACAGAGTAATAAGACTACTGACAAACAACTACAAGAGGAATCATCATGAAAACCATAATATTGGCAATACTCTCATTGCTTATCCTGCCGTTGCATACTAAAGCACAGGCTACGGACATGACAGTGGATAGATACTCCACCGAAAACGGACTGCCATCCACTGCCGTCTATGGATCTCTCAGAGACCGCGACGGACTGCTATGGCTCGGCACATGGTACGGACTGATGTCGTATGACGGAACGAAATTCACGCAATATGCCACCCGACGCGACACCAAGTCGGACATCCCGCCACGCAAGGTCATCACAATCGTGGAGGACAACAGAAACAACCTCTGGATAAGGACCACAGACAACCGACTCTTCCGATTCGACAAGACCACCGAACGCTTCAATGACATGTATTCGGAACTGAAAGGCGTGTCGAAGAACATGAGGGTGATAAAGGTACAGGCGATGGACAACGGCAACACGCTGCTATACACACGCGACAAGTGTCTGTATGAGGTCTTCACAGACAAGGAAAACAACCCCGCTATCAAGCCCATATACAACTCACGCCACGACATCGACAGGACGACGATGAGACTCAAGCACAACGTGGTGGGCGAGACGGCTGACTACATATTCTGGCTGGGACCTAACTTCGAGGTAGCCACAATATCAAAACCCAAATCTCTCAAAGGCAAAAGGATAATCTCCCGACCGGGCAGAGGCGTGAAAGCCACATGTTTCGGCATCGGGAACGGCTTGGTGATGATTGGCACGGCGAATGGCTATGCCATATCCATCAGCATGAAGACGGGACAGACACGCATCATACGCACCACCTCTACATCGCCCATAAACACCATCACTACGATAGGAACCCAAACGTATCTCTCTACTGCAGACGGCATTTATGACGTGAACGGGAAACTGGTTTCCGCCATAAAGACAAAGGCAGAAACGGCTTTCGCCGACAAGGAAGGGAAGCTCTGGATATATGGTCTCGCCGACGGACTGACCATGTTTGACCCAAAGACAAAGGCAACCGAACATTTTGCCACACCGATGGAAACAACGCTGGATGCCGTGAAATTCTGCGATGCCGGCGACAACGGACTCTTCGTACTGCTGCGCAACGGAAAGGTGTGGCGCTATGACAGGACAACGAAACGGATGGGCAGCATAGACAATATGCTGACATCAACATTCACCCGACAGCTCACTCCTACGTTCTTGAATGAACAAGAGAATCCGTCATTCTCTGATATCAATATCGACAGAGACGGACTGCTATGGCTCTCGTCTACAAACAGCGGACTGTTCAAGGTGCGCTTCCCACACCGACATATCTCCTATCTGCTTTCCTCGCTTCTCGCCGGCGACACCAACCCGAATGACAACAACTACGGAATACGCGCCCTGTACCAGAGCCGCGACGGACTACTGTGGATTGGCACAAGGCGGGGAAACGTGTACTGCGTGGATCTGATGACCAACAGCGTGGTGAGGAAATACAATGGCACGATGGGCATCGTATACAACATCATGGAAGACCGCAGCGGCAACATCTGGCTGGCATCCAAAGGTGGCGGACTGACGAAGGCCACTCCCGACAAAAGCTGTCAGCAGGGCATGAGACTGACCACATACAGAAACAATGCCAACGACCGCTATTCACTGAGCAACGACAAAGTGTATTACACCTTCCAGGACTCAAAGGGCAGAATTTGGGTATGCACATACGGCGGAGGTCTGAACCTCATAGCAAACAGAAACGGAAAGACAGTGTTCATAAACAAGAACAATGAACTGAAACAATATCCTCACAATGACCTGTATCTGAACGTGAGGCAGATAGCCGAAGACAACGACCACACGCTATGGGTGGCAACCACCGACGGACTGCTCTCGTTCGGTGCCGGTTTCAAGGCACCGAAAGACATCACGATAAACGACTACAGACGGGGCGACAACCCAACCGTAGTGGACAACGACATATTCTCCATATTCAAAGACAGCAACGGAAGCATCTGGCTCAGCATCTTCGGATGCAGCACAAACAGGATAATGGGCTACGACAAACGAAGCGGAAAGCTGCATCTTGAGAGCATGCGTGAAAACAACATGGTGGGCAACATAGTGTCTACTATGACCGAAGACCACCATCACCGCCTGTGGCTGACGACTGAAAACGGACTGACAAACATCAGCTTCTCTGATAGCGACCACTCGGTGAGGACATACGGATTCCTCGACGGAGTGATGCGCAACAAAGTTGAAGACAACAGCAGCATCTGTCTCTCCGACGGCAGGATTCTCATGGGCTGCAGGGAGGGAATAATAGTGTTCAGTCCTGACGAACTGGATAAGGATTCACGACATGATTACAAGACCATCATCGTGGACTTCAAGGTGCAGAACCGCAGCCTCGACAGCTTCTCCCCCGCCATCAGCGAGATGTCGCCACGATATGCCAAGGAGATAGTGCTCAACCACGACCAGAACATGTTCTCCATAGAGTTTACCACTCCGAACTTCATAGACAACAGCCGCACGACATTCAAATACATCCTCGACGGATATGAAAACGAATGGCACCTGAACGACAACAGCCGTCTGGCGTCATACGCCAACGTGCCGCCTGGCAAATACACATTCAGAGTGAAGTCTGTCTACGACGACTCACCAGAATGCACTATCCTCATCACAGTGCTGCCACCATGGTGGGCCACGTGGTGGGCATACGCCATCTATTTCATCCTTCTGTGTCTTGCCATATATGCCGGCATCAGACTCTCGCTATATATGATAAGGATGCGCAACGAGGTGTATATCAACGACAGACTGGCGGAACTGAAAATCAGATTCTTCACCAACGTGAGCCACGAACTGCGCACACCGCTCACTCTCATTAAATCGCCAATCGAGGAACTGAAACGCCGCGAAACGCTAAGCAGCGAGGGTAAGGAATATCTGCAACTAATCGACCGCAACGCTTCAAAGATGCTGCATCTCGTGAACCAGATTCTCGACCTCCGCAAACTGCAGAACAAGAAGATGCGTCTGCAGCTCTCTCATGCCGACATCAATGCCATCGCAGAGGCGTTCTGCACGGAGTACCGTCTCGCAGCCAAAGACCGCAACATCACGCTATCTTTCAATCTGCCCGAAAAGCCCGTCATGGCTTGGTGTGACGCCGAGAAGATTGCCGTAATAGTGAACAACCTGCTGAGCAACGCATTCAAATATACCGACCATGGCGGCAACATCGCCTTGACTCTGACTGCCGACTATGATGCCGACATCTGCCGCATCACAGTGAGCGACGACGGTGTAGGAATTCCGGAAAAGCAATTGGAAAAGATATTCGAGAGATTCTCTATGGCAGACAACGCCCAATCTTCTGACTCACACCAGCATGGAACGGGAATAGGACTCAGTCTGTCGCGCGAATTCACCGCTCTGCATCATGGCAGGATATGGGCGGAGAATCTTGCCGACGGCAAGGGAGTGGCGTTCACTCTCGAAATACCGATGAGCAAGGAGAAGTTCAAAGACGACGACCACGACATCCTGCTTGGCGACAATATCAATCCGCAGGATCTGACCTACGCCGGCGACACGGAAGGAATCAGCAGTGATGCCGCAGATAAGGCTGCCGCCAACGACGATACCCATTCTGAAGACCAGTACCGCCCTACACTTGTGCTCGCCGAAGACAACAGTGATCTCAGACGGATGCTGCAGCTACAGCTGAGCCACTCCTATCATGTGGTGACGGCTACAGACGGTGCCGATGCTCTGGAAAAGATTCTTGACGTGCATCCCGACCTCATCATCACAGACCTCATGATGCCACGTATGGATGGCGTGGAACTGCTGAAGAGAGTACGGCGTGACTTCAGCGTGAGCCATGTTCCGGTGATAGTGCTGACAGCAAAGAACGGCGATGACGACATGATGAAAGCAATCGCCACTGGTGCCAACGCCTTCATCACAAAACCTTTCAGCCACGAGATGCTTGCCACACGCATCCAGCAGCTGTTGCGCGAACAGAGCATATTCCAGCGCAAGATGGTGCTGCAGGCAAAGAACAGTGCAGAACCTGCCGCAAAGGGCAACGGATACGAGGACCATCTGGCAAAGAAAGACCTGCAGTTCGTTGACCGCATCCGCACTATCATAGAGGAGAACTTACGGAACAATGACTTCAACATCGACACGATAGCCGAGGGTGTGGGACTGAGCCGTTCGGCATTCTTCAAGAAGCTGAAGAGCCTGACGGGGCTCGCCCCCGTAGACCTCGTAAGGGAAATCCGTCTCGACAAGGCGGAGAAACTCGTCGTCACCACCGACAAGAGCGCTTCTGAGATAGCCTATGAAGTGGGCTTCAAGGAATCAAGCTATTTCGGCAAATGCTTCAAGAAGAAATTCGGCATGACACCATTGGAATATCGCAACAAACAAA
>ERZ791617.146-NODE-146-length-57539-cov-57.0684_pt1 | contig 57539 bp, 53 predicted proteins | sample MGYA00510272_ERZ791617 | MGnify/ENA primary metagenome ERZ791617 (study PRJEB30046, sample SAMN00715200) | human gut metagenome | study: EMG produced TPA metagenomics assembly of the A metagenome-wide association study of gut microbiota in type 2...
CAGGGCAGACGCATTAAATCTTTTACTCGTTAATATCTATGGTGTATCACTATAACTTATTGAATATTAACATTATATATTTGCATATATGAAATATTTTTCGTATCTTTGTAGAGAAATAATTAACAATTAAAAGGTACAAAATGAGCATTATTAAGTTATCTAAACAAATTGCCGACCCACGAGTAGCGGGTAGAACTGTCCATAAAATGGAACATATCATTTACATTACAATCGCTGCGGTTATAGCTGGGGCTCAGTCTTGGAATGAAATTGCAGAGTTTGGCAAAAGTAAGTTAGACTTCTTCAAACAGCGTTTAGTAGGGCTGGAGTCTATCCCTAGTCATGACACTTTCAATCGTTTCTTTTCAATCTTTAATCCGAAAGGATTTGAAGAGATTTTCAGAAACTGGGTTAGGGAAATAGTTGGGGAAGTTAAAGGTGTTGTTGCCATTGATGGCAAACTTATGCGTGGTTCAAGCAAGTGTGATGCCGAGCATACTCTTGGGCAAGATGACTTCCGTACATGGATCGTATCTGCTTGGTCAGCAGACAATAGCATATCGCTTGGTCAAGAGAAAGTCGGTGAAAAAACGAACGAAATTACAGTCGTCCCCAAGTTGCTTAGCGCTATAGACGTGTCAAACGCCATTGTAACAATAGATGCTATGGGATGCCAAACTTCTATAACTGAGAAAATAATAGAAGGTAAAGGGGACTACATTATCGCCTTGAAGGAAAATCAGAAGAAAAGTTACGAATTTGCCAAGGACATAATCTATGAGAACGAATACAAGGGCAATTGCAATGTTGTCACAAAGCATTATTCCTTCAATGAGGGTCATGGCCGTCAAGAAGAAAGGACCTGCATTGTTGTAAGCTATGGGGACATTATGCAGAAAATGTTTAAGAACAAGTTTATTGGGCTAAGGTCTGTTGTCGGGATAATCTCAAGAAGATCTGTTGCGACATCTGGTGAAACATCAGAGGAAACAAGATACTACATAACTTCTTTAAGCAACGAAGATCCTGAAAAGATAGCTAACGCCATTAGGCAACATTGGTCCATAGAAAACAACTTGCATTGGCAATTGGACATTACTTTCAGAGAAGACGAAAGTAAGAAAGTCAAAAATGCAGCGAGGAACTTCTCTACCATAAGCAAAATGGCCCTCTCCATCTTGAAAAATGACAAGGCGACCAAGGGAAGTCTCAACCTGAAAAGATTGAAGGCAGGCTGGGATGAAGAGTACCTGTCAAAACTTTTGGAGGGCAGCGCAATTTAATGCGTCTGCCCTGGCTCCCTAAGTTTAAGCGTGCCAATATTGCAGAGGTGCGCTTGCAATCTAAGGATGGTAAAATCAAGAAGACTTTCAAAAACTCTCACTATTCTTGGTGAAGGAGTAAAGCATTTGATATTAAAAAGGCTAAAATAATAAAATTATGAATAAGAAACAATCCACATTAAAAGTAGATAGCATACTGGAGTACTACGACAATCCGCAATTGCTAACCGCAAGGGATTGTTTTGATACCTTATATTTGTGTTTGTTGTATGAAGATACTCCCGAATGCAAATATACGGCAATTCGTATTTCTAGTAAAAGATTGCAGGATTTTTGCATTGGAAAGAAGGACTTACGTTCTTTGTTCATATCTCCTGAAAGTAATCTGGAGTATTTCGATGTGAGGTATTCTAATAATAGTCTTGTGCTGGATTCTAAAATAAGCACAACTATATCAGAAGAGCGTTTGCCAGATGAAGGCTATTATCTAGAAACTACTGGTAAGGAAAGCATCGTGGTTAATATCCCCGTTAAGGATAAAGGTCTGTTTACGGAACTCGTAAGAAAGTTTGGATGGGCTTGTATGTAAAAATACAGATGTCGGTTTACAGATAATTTATAACTATCTGAAGTCTCGCAAGGAAAATAAGAATTATAAGAATGGTAAGGCTTCAGGAGAGGAACTCTATACTCTTAGGAAATTGGCATTGGGATAAATAAAGTTGATTATGGAGCATTATAGAATAAACAAAGTTTGGGTAGATGATGCGATGGATATGTTTTATAATTCAGAAACGATACAATTGATGGAGGAGGGTGTGCTGACCTGCATTGTCGAAGCGAAAAATATTTAGCAGAGGAGGTTTGGAGAGAGAAACATTCTTAATGATTAATAGTGGAGTGTTGGAAAGAATGATGAAACTAAGTTTATTGGTTATATCCATGCTTGCTGCCATGGCATTGCCTGCCTCTTCGCAGGAGGATAGCTGCAAGACTATACACCGCATCGCACTGGATGCGGTGCCATCTACCATCTTCCATACCAACGAGTTTTTGCGTGGAGGAAATGATGAGGCCCGGACGATGAATCACGACATGACATTTACACTGAAGTATGCCTTCATGAATAAGGAGGAGGTGAGACCTGGCTCCATCTATCAGGGGGCGTATCAGGGTGTAGGCTTGGCTAGACATGAGTTTAACCAGTGGCTGGCAAATCCGATATCCGTGTATCTGTTTCAGGGGGCACCGATTGTGAACCTATCCCGCAGGGTGTCGCTCAACTATGAGTGGAATCTGGGAATGGCGTTCGGATGGAATGCCTACGACGAGCAGAACAATCCTGAAAACAAGGTGATTGGCTCAAAGGCAACGGCATATATTGATGTTGATTTGTATATGAAGTGGATGCTCTCGAAATATCTCGACCTGAATGCCGGTATTTCGCTGACTCATTTCTCTAATGGCAACACCACTTATCCTAACATGGGACTTAACACAGGCGGCATAAGATTGGGACTGGCTTATTACATCAACCGACAACCATTGGCTATGCCGAAGGTGGAGCGGGAGAAGTTGCCGGATAGGCGTGGACTTTACACGGATGTGGTATTGTATGGCGCATGGAAGCAGGGTATAGCACATGATGATGTGTCGAGCTATCTGCTGGATGGCAAGTATGCCGTGATGGGCTTCAATGTCAACCCGATGTACCGGTTGAACCCGTGGCTGAGTTTGGGTGCTTCGCTTGATGGTGTGTACGACCGTTCGGCTAGCAGGGAGAATGATCCTTGGGGCGAGGATGTGGAGCACAAGTTTAGTACTCAGGCAGCTCTGGGTCTTTCGGCTCGTGGCGAGTTTGCCATGCCTTATTTCAGCATCAACTTCGGTGCCGGAACCTATCTGCTTGGCAATCGCAATGATTTCAGGGGGGTATATGAGGTGCTTGCCCTGAAGATTCATGTGAGCCGACGTGCCATGCTGCACATCGGCTACAGTCTGGTGGATTTCAAGACTCCTAACAATCTGATGCTAGGCTTGGGATGGCGCTTTGGCGGCAAATAATTCTGCCACTTTCTCCAGCCATTCCTTGTCAATGTCATCAAAGGTATTGAGGTGTTCACTGTCAATATCCAGTACGGCGATCACCTCACCGTTTCGGATAACGGGTACGACAATCTCTGAACGGGAGGCACTGCTACAGGCGATGTGACCTGGAAATTTCTCTACATCTTCTACCACGATGGTCTCCGCTTTATCCCAAGCCGTTCCGCAAACACCCTTGCCCCGTTTGATGCGGGTGCAGGCCAGCGGTCCCTGGAAAGGACCCAGCACAAGGGTTCCATCGATGACCCTGTAGAAGCCTACCCACCAAAAGCGGAAGGTGTCCATGATGCACGCTGAAATATTCGCCATATTGGCGATGATGTCGCTTTCGCCCTCTACGAGTGACTTGAGCTGAGGAAGGAGGGTAGCGTAAAGTTCCTCCTTCGTTTCTCCTTTTATAATAAGATGTTCTGCCATGATGTCTTTACTTTTCAATTTTTTCTATTATCAGTTTAGATATACTATTTCTGCAAAAGTAATAAAAATAATTGAAAAACTGTCTTTTTTATAGAAATATTTCTATCCTTTCAATCTTTTTTTGTACTTTTGCACTATCAATTAAGAGAAAGAAAAGTCTGATTTTAAATGAAGTAAGAAAATGGCTGATAAAGATATGAAATGGAAGACGCTCTCTCAGAAGTATCTGATAGAGAAGCCTTGGCTCACGGCACGAGTGGATAAGGTGGAATTGCCTACGGGTGCCATCATTGATGAATATTACGTGCTGGAATATCCTGATTGGGTAAATACCATCGCCATTACGAAGGAGGGAGAGTTCGTCTTTGTTCGCCAGTATCGCTATGCAATAGGGAAGACGGTGAATGAACTCTGCGCTGGAGTGATAGAGAAGGGCGAGGACCCGATGGATGCTGCCAAGCGAGAACTGATGGAAGAGACTGGATTCGGTGGCGGTAACTGGCAGAAGTGGATGACGATTTCGGCTAATCCGAGCACGCATACCAATCTTACCCATTGCTATCTGGCTACGGATGTGGAGCGCATGGATGTTCAGCATCTTGACCAGGCTGAGGATATCGAGGTTCGCCTCTTCTCCAGGGAAGAAGTGATGGAAATGCTGGAGAAGGGTGAAATCTGGCAGAGCCTGATGGCTGCTCCGCTCTGGAAGTATTTTGCGAAAGCAAAGTAAGCTGCAGGGTTTCATTTATAAAAGCCAAGTAAACAGCAGACAATAGACTGTAAGCAATAGATATTAAACAATAAACATTATAAAGATGGTAATAGATTTCGAAAAGATTGCTGAGGCTCACTTGGAGGGCTTCAAGGGTGGACAGGGTAAACTCGATACTCGTAACTATGTGGATGACAAGGTGAAGATTATGTATTCTACCTTGCGTCCGGGTGCATCAACTGGTCTTCATACTCATGAGGGCAACTGCGAGATTATCTATGTGGTTAGCGGCACTGCTACTTTCCATTATGATGATACCGTGGAGGAGGTTCGCCAGGGACAGGTGCATTACTGCCCGATGAACCATGCTCATTATATGGAGAACCTCACCGACCATGATCTGGTGTATCTCGCCATTGTGCCTGAGCATCATTAATATCCTTGAAGTATTAGGGGAAAACGCATCATATTCCTCAAGGAAAACAAAAAAAGAAAGTCCAACTCGGATGCCTCTCTCTCTGAAAGGCTCCAAGTTGGACTTTCGTCATTTTTATCTCTCTCTCTTTCTTTCTCTTTATATAGCTATGCTAATCTGTTTTTATCTAAAAGCCGGCTGCGGGTTAGAGTTTCTCGCAGAACTCGATTTTCTCCTTGTTTGGACCCTCGATGGTGAAGAACTTTACACCGTTCTCCCAGAATGGAAGACCATTTACCTGCTGATCCAGCATCTTGAAGATTCCGGCTTCCTTTACAACTAGAAAGAGATCGTCTATGTTCTTTACATCGATGGCGATGTGGTCGATGGCTCCATATTCCATCTTTGCCTGATGGTTCTGATAGGTCTCGATGATGAGATTGTGGAGCTGGAGGAAGGCTACTTCCTCGGTTCCGTTTACTGTGCGGAGGGCTGTCTCGAAGCCCAGGGCATGATAAAACTCAATGGTCTTGTTGATGTCGTTGGTAGGAATGCCGATGTGCTGCACACCTGTTGTAAAATCTTTAATCTTCATAATGAATTTGTATTTAGATGATTGTTATGATAAAACTTTCTGTTTTTTTGAAGATTTAGAAGCGGATGATTTCTGCTCCAATCTGGAAATAACTCTGGTTGCTCTGCGGATTCCATATGCCCTTGGCGTAAACCGGAATGGTGTAGTTGCCGAGCTTGAGGTCGTGGGTGGCTTGCAGCGATACGTGAACGATGCCTGCCGTGGTTCCGAAGAAGTGGGCATCCTCGCCAGCTCTGTTCAGGGCGAAGGCTCCACCTACTCCTGCATCTACCTTCCAGCCATCCTTCTGGTAGATAGGGTATTCCGCATAGGCGAAGGTGGAATATTTCTGCTTCGTATTGTCGCTGTTGCGGTCACGTCCGAAAACTACCGTTGACCAGCTCAGGAGCAGTGGAAACTTCTCGTCCTGAAACCGGTAGCTTAATGTAGCATCGAGAAATCGGCCGGTGGTATGGGCTGAGTAGTTCCAGTATTCCTTATTATTATAGGTGGCACCAGGGGAGAAGTTGTAGGTGTCCCACAGGGCGAATCCCCAACCGCCAGCCTTCAGATTCAGATAATGGTTAAACTCCTTGTAGGAGCCTTCCGAGTTGCAGCCACCCCAAAGTCCCACGGTAATGTGGTCGTTGGCCATCGTATAGCTCAGGTCGGTGAGGAGGACGATGCCGTCGGAAACTTCCATGCCACGCCACAGATGATTGTTCTGCACGTTGGCTTTCAGATGGAGCTGTGCCTGGGCGTTTCCCAGGCAAGCTGCCATCATCAAAACAATAACTACAATTCTTTTCATGGTTTAACTACAAAATAAACTTTTTGAACCTAACTGAAAATTAACTAAAACAAACTAATAACTTTTTGAACCTTATAAACCTTCACTAAAAATCAATATTAATGAAACATGCTGCTTTATATTTATACTGTTTTTCGCAAATATATTTGGGCAAATGAGACTTTACTTGGTAAACTCCTCTGGCAAGACCGGCATGGCTCCATTCTGTGTACAGACGAATGCCGAAACCTTTACTGCCAATTCATGTGCCTCTCTGACGCTCTTGCCCTTCAAGATGCTTGCCACGAATGCACCAGTGAATGAATCGCCTGCACCCACTGTGTCTGCCACTTCTACCTTCGGAGTCTCAATAAACGAAACTTCGCCAGGGGTGAATACGTAGCTGCCGTTTACACCGCAGGTAAGGATGAGCATCTTCAGATTGTACTTGCCCAGGAGAAGCCAGCATTTGTTCTCCAGGTCGATGCCCGGATAGCCGAAGATGCGGCTTACGGTAATCAATTCCTCGTCGTTGATTTTGAGGATGTTGCATCGCTTGATGCTATCGGTGATAATATCCTTGTTATAGAATCCCTGACGGAGATTGATATCGAAGATTTTGAGGATTCCTTCGCCCTTAGGCATGTGGTCGAGGAAGCGGTAGATGGTGTTGCGAGAAACCTCGTTGCGCTGTGCCAGCGAACCGAAGCAGGCTGCGGTGCAATTCTTTGCCAACTTCTCCAGGGCTGGCGTGTAGGGGATGTTGTCCCAGGCTGCTCCCTCCTTGATGTCGTAGCAAGGAATGCCGTTGGCATCAAGTGAAACCTGGACGGTGCCTGTAGGGTAGGCTACCTTGTCTATCTGATAGTTGAGATGGTGATCGTTGAGTTCCTTCTCCAGTTCCTTGCCCAGCTCATCATCGCCCATTGCGCTGACCGCACAGCTCTCGAGTCCGAACTGTGAAACGTGGTAAGCAAAGTTGGCAGGAGCACCACCTAGCTTCTTTCCTTCTGGAAGCACATCGAAGAGTGCCTCACCGATACCTATCACTGATTGTTTCTTTTCCATTGTCATTTTTACTTTAAGAATGTTAGAGATGTTACTTGATTTCTGTTGCAAAGGTAGCATTTTTCAGCTACCTTCGCAAAGAAAAATCATCTAAACTTTCTGCAAACGTTCCCGCAATCGTTTCCAATTTCTGCAATCGTTTGCAGTATGTTTCTTCTCTTCAATCCTTTACTTCTTCTCTCCAGGTTTCTGCTCGAAATCGATGAGAACCTTCATGCTGGTTTCGCGATGAGTGTCGATAAACTTGTAGGCATCATCGTATTCCTCGAAGGCGAAACGGTTGCTTACGAGTGGCTTGAGGTTGACGATGCCCTTGCTTACGTAATCGATGGCTGTGAGATAATCTTCGTGGCGATACATCATTGAACCGATGAGTCTCAACTCATGCTCGCCCAGATAGAACATGCTGAGGGCTGGGTCCTTGGCAAAGACAGCCACAACCACGATGTCGCTACCTTTCTCGATGGTCTCCATCAGCGAACGGATGGAAACTTCTACACCTGCTACCTCGAAACCTACCTGATAGCCTTCCTCACCGAAGAGTTCCTGGGCTGCCTCCTTCAAGGTCTTCTTGGTGATGTTGAGAGTATGCTTGATGCCGCATTCGCGAGCCTTAGCCAGGCGGAGGTCGCTTACATCGGTAATGAGTACATTCTTGGCGCCACGAGCAATGCAGAACTGGGCTATGAGGTTGCCGATGGTTCCTGCACCGCTCACTACTACATTCTTACCCTTCACGTCGGTGCGGTTGCTGGCATGGGCACCAACGGCTGCTGGCTCAATCATGGCACCATAGTCGAGGCTCATGCCTTCTGGCAACTTAGCCACGCGGTCGTCATCTACAACAAAGAAATCCTGTGCAGCACCATCTGCCTGGAAAGCCTGAACACGCAGGTGCTCACAAACATTATACTGTCCGCGCTTGCAAGGGTTGCACTTGCCGCAAACCAACTGTGGGCGAGCGGTGATATGGTCGCCAGGCTTGCAGACGGTAACTTCGCTGCCTACAGCCATAACCACTCCTGAGTACTCATGTCCCTGAACCACTGGGTAGAAGGTGGCTGGGTGAAGACCGTGGTAAGAGTGAATCTCGCTACCGCAGATGCCGATGCGCTTGATGTTGACGAGAACCTGATGAGCAGTTAAGTCTGCTGCCTTTGGTTCTGCTACTTCCTTGAATTCGATGTGCTTTGGTTCTACCAATATTGCCTGTCTCATAATTATAATGTTTTGAAATTGTTATTGTTATAGTTGGTGGGATAAAAGATCCCGTTTTTTTATTTCTTCTTATTTTCTTTCTTTCTTCTTATTCTCCAGATCGGTCATGATCTGCTTGTATTGCTTCTTGTTGAGCTTGTAGAAGCAGAGGCATCCTGCGGTGACGATCCACAAGACTCCCGGAATGGTGCTGAAGGCGTGGTGCATGATGTTCAATACTTCTGGATTCTGCACAGCGTTGCTTACATATCCTGCACTGCCCAGGGCAATGGCGAGAAGCGATGTGCCGAGTGCCATTCCTATCTTGTTGCCCAGCGAGATGAAGGCGTATTGGAATCCGTCGTTTCTGATGCCCGTCTTCCACTCGCCATACTCCACACAGTCGGGGATGATGGCATAGATGGCTGTATTGAAGCCTGAGAAGAAGAACCACGACAAAGCTGAGAACAGATAGAACATGATGGCGCTGCCGTTAGGGCTGAAGAAGTACAGACCTATCATCGTAATACCGGTGAGGAAAGCGAAGATGGCTGCCGTGAAACCCTTGTTGCCCGTTTTTCTGAATACCAGAGGGAAGCAGGCTGCACCTATGATGCTTGGCACAATGATGGCCATGGAATAGTAGGAGAAGAGCGTTGCCGAACCTTCTACATAAGTGAAATAGTAGAGCATGTCGGCATTGCGTCCGTAATGGATGAAACCGAAGAGCAACTGTCCTAAAAGGGCGAGCAGATAGGGCTTGTTCTTCATCACGGAGCGAAGCTGCACCTTTAGAGGGAGCTTCTGTCCCACAGGAACTTCTACCACTTCCTTGGTCTTATGGAAGCAGAACAGATGGCAGGCTGCGAAGATGATGCCGTAGAGTACAGCCACAGCCAGATAACCATATTTGTTGTCGCCTGCGCCAAACCAGCTGATGAGCGGAACGGTTACGATGTTGATTACTCCGATGGCCATCATGGCGCTCACCGAACGGCTGGTGTTGAGCTTGGCTCTCTCATCGATGTCTTGCGTCATGGCTCCGCAGAGTGTGCCGTAAGGCAGGTTCACGCAGGTATATCCCAGCACCAGGATGCAGTAGGTTACTGCCATATAGATAATCTTGGCGGTCTGGCTCCATTCCGGATGTGCCCAGAAAGTGAGTATCAGTACCAGTGCCGTGATAGGAGCTCCGAAGAGCAGCCATGGGCGGAATCGTCCCCATCGGGTGTGGGTCTTGTCGGTAAGTGTGCCGATGATTGGGTCGTTGATGGCATCCCAGAATCGGGAAACAAGCATCAGGGTTGCTACGGCACTCATGCTGATTCCGAATACATCGGTGTAGAAAATCATGAGGAAGTTGCCCACGAACATCCAACTGAAGTTGCAGCCTACATCGCCCATTCCATAGGCGAGTTTGCTGATGAAGGGAACCTTTCCCTGTGAATTGTTCTCTTGCGAGTTGCTCATTTGTGAAACATTCGCTTGCATATTGTCATCTTGCGAACTGTTTGCTTGAAATTTAGAATCTTGTTCCATATTCTTTTTCTTAGGTTTGATTGTGATACTTAATGTTGTTTATTCTTTTTTTTTGTGAAGGAATAGAGCGATTTGAGAAATCGTTTTTTCCTTTTCACGCTGCAAAGATAGAACGATTTTGCAGAAGAAACAAGAAAAAAAACGACTCTTTTTTCGCAACCGTTCCCGCAACCGTTCCCATTTTCCGCAACCGTTCCCAAAAAGATTTCTCTGTTTTTTGTTGTTGCTTTCATGGAAAATAAGTATCTTTGCGGGCGCATTTAACAAGAAAGAAAAAGAGATATGGCAAAATATGTAACCATCATGGATATTGCAAGGGAACTGGGGATTTCTAAGTCCACCGTTTCGCGTGCTCTTTCGGGAGATACGGGTAATGTGAAGGCGGAAACCTTGAAGAAGATATTGGAGACAGCAGGACGGATGGGCTATCATCGCAACGAACTGGCTGTGAACTTTCGCCAGCAGAGTACTCATAACATCGGTATCATCATCCCCGAAATCGTAACAACGTTCTATATGACCTTTATCAATGATGCTCAAGCCATCTTGCGAAAGCAGGGGTATAAGGTAATGATTGCCATTTCTAACGAGAATCCTGAGCAGGAGAGAGAGAACATTCTGATGATGGAGCAGCTGCGTGTGGATGGCATCCTGATGAGTGCATGCGATAAGGAGCATAATGTGGACCTATATAATAAGGTGATAGAAAGGGGCATTCCCATCGTGTTTTTCGATAGAACGGTGGAGAAGGTAAAGGCTTCACAGGTGCACATGGACGATTACATCATGTCGTTTTTCATGGTGGAGGCTTTGTTGCGCAAGGGGTATAAGCATATTATTCATATCCCGGGACCTGCTTATATCCGAAACAGCTATGAACGATTGAGGGGTTATAGGGATGCGCTGGAAAAGTTTCATATAGAGTATCAGGCGCAAGATGTCTTGTCGCCAGCCTTGTCGGCTGAAGAGGGTAGTTGGGTGATGGAGCGTTTTCTGGAGAAGAATGTGCCCTTTGATGCGGTCTTTGGCTTTACGGAGACTGCTGTGTTGGGAGCCAAGAGTGCTATCCAGAAGCGTGGCTTGCGTATTCCGGAGGATGTGGCGCTTTGCTGCATGTCGGGCACAGCCTTGGCTACCTTGGTTCATCCTCAGTTGACGGTAGTGGAGCAGCCTATTGAGAAAATGGCGCAGGAAAGTTGCCGACTGCTGCTGGAGCATATTGCCGATGGTTATAGAAGGATAGAGGAAATTGCATTGAGAGGTGAAACCGTGATAAGGGAATCTACTTAATAAAGGTATCGACTTCTGGAATCTGCATATAAGAAACTGTTTCAGAAAACAGTATAAAAGAAACGGGTGTATCATCTATATAATTGAATGATACACCCGTTTTCTATCTCGTTATCTTAAGCATTTAAACTTAATCTATCTCGTTATCTTAAGCTTCCTCTTCCTCTTCTTCATTCTCCAGCAAGTCGGTACCGAGGTGAGTGGTCTGTTCACGCTTCAAGCGGTCGCGCACTTCCTTAGGCTTGGTGGCGTAGGTAATCATTCGGATAGAATCGTTATAGCTTACGTACTTCCAGAGCCAGTTGAGCATAACCATTACCTTGTTCTTTACGCCAAGGATAGAGCGGAGGTGAACTACCAGCCACAATACCCAGGCAAAGAAGCCCTGGCTGTGGAACTTGCCAAGTTCTACCACTGCCTTGTTTCTTCCGATGGTAGCCATAGAACCCAGGTTCTTGTAGCGGAAAGGCTTGAGCTGGGAATCAGTGGCTCCCTCTGCAATCTTCTGGATATTCTTTGCCAGAAGCGCTGCCTGCTGGATAGCTACCTGAGCCAACTGTGGATGACCGCCAGGATAAGCTGGATCGGCGGTCTGGAGGCACTGGTCGCCGATGGCAAAGAGACCGTCCATGCCAGGAATGCGGTTGAATTCATCTACTACGATTCGGAAACCACGGCCCAGATGGTCGCCATCGATACCCGTGATAGGCTGTGCCTTTACACCTGATACCCAGAGGAAGGTACGGGTAGGAATCTCCTGACCATCCTTCATCATTACCTTGTGGTCCTTGTAGTCGGTTACCATCTTGCCAAACTGTACATCCACACCCATGCTGGTAAGGAATTCGTATGCTTTCTTAGAAGAGTCCTGTGACATTCCGGCGAGCAGTCTGTCGCCCGCTTCCAGGAGATAGATGTGCATCAGAGATGAGTCCATATCAGGATAATCATAAGGAATCACGTAGCGCTTCATTTCAGAGAGGGCTCCGGCTATCTCCACACCTGTAGCACCACCGCCCACAATCACTACGTTCAGCAGTTCCTGTCGCTCTGCTTCCGTGGCACAGGTCAATGCACGCTCCAGGTTACTCAGCACGGCGTTGCGCAATCCCATTGCTTCAGAAACGGTCTTCATCGGAATCGCCCATTTCTCGATGTTGGCATTGCCATAGAAATTGGTGGTGGTTCCTGCTGCGAACACCAGGTAATCGTACTCAATCTTACCGATGGAAGTCTGCAGAATCTTCTTGTCCGGGAACACGGCTCTCGCTTCTGCCATGCGGAAGTAGAAGTTCTTGCGCTTGCGGAAAATCTGGCGGAACGGGAAGGAGATGGAACTTGGATCGATACCTGCCGAGGCAATCTGATAGATAAGCGGAGGGAACTGATGGAAGTTGTTCTTGTCAATCAACACCACTTGCAGGTTTGCATTGCAGAGATCTTCTGCCAAGCGAAGACCACCGAGTCCGCCACCTACGATAACAACTCTCTTCAACTGATTTCTCTTGATATTAATACTCATAACTACTGCTGTTTGTTTGGAATTACTAAATACATATATTTGCTGAAAATTCTATTCTTAGAAGGCATATAGCCTAGTCATCGCTGAAAATTCGACTGCAAAGGTACAACTTTTTTATGAGGTGGCAAAGGAAGATGGGTAGAAATATGGGATTGAAGTTGGTTGCAATCGTTCTCATTTTATATTCTTGCAAATGATGTTGCAGAATGTAATATGCAGATAGCATTTTGGTAGTTGTTCTTGTCTTTTTCCAAGAAAAGTTTTTGATTTTGAAGGAAATGTTGTATTTTTGCATCGACAACTTCAATATTCGAACGTTTATCTTATAAAAACATAATAATGAAACATGTAACTATCAAGGATATAGCCCGTTCGCTCTGCATCTCGGTCTCCACTGTTTCCAGAGCGTTGACGGATGACAAGAACATTCGCAAGGAGACGCGCGAGATGGTGGTGGAAGAGGCAAAGCGACTCGGCTACAAGCGCAATCCGGTGGCGATGAACCTGAAGATGGGGCGTACGAACACCATTGGTGTCATCGTGCCGGAGATGCACACCCCTTATGCTTCGCAGGTGATTAACGGAATACAGGAAGTGCTCTACAAGAAGAACCAGAAGGTGATGATTGCCGAGAGCGATGAGAAGCCGGAGCGGGAGTTGGAGAACCTGAAGATGATGGAGCAGTTTATGGTGGATGGTCTGATAGTGAGCCTCTGCAGCTATCGCAAGAACATCGAAATGTATCAGCAGTTGGCGGCAGACGGTATGGCGATTGTCTTCTACGACCGCATTCCGTATGGATAGAAAATGCCGCAGGTTGTGGTGGATGATAATGTAGATTCTTATTTCATGGTGGAGCATCTGATTCGCCTGGGCAGGAAGCGCATCGTTTATCTGCAGGGACCAGACGACATTTACAATGCCTATCAGCGAGGCTTAGGTTATCGTGAGGCGATGGAGAAATTCCATCTTTTTGATCCTTCGCTGATCGTGAAAACGGGAATGACCTTTAAGGATGGAGCTGACGCCATCGACCGCCTTATATATAATAAGGTGGAATTTGATGCCGTCTTCGCCTTTACTGATACTTTGGCGATAGGTGCGCAGAATCGGCTCCGTGCCTTGGGCAAACGAGTGCCGGAAGAGATCTTCGTGGCTGGTTTTTCGGGCACGGAACTATCTACCATCGTTTCTCCGCAGATTACTACCATGGAGCCTCCGCTGGAGGAGATGGGCAGAAAGGCGGCAGAACTGGTGATGGAGAAAATCAACAATCCGGAGATGGAGGACAGGCAGGTGGTGCTGAAGACCACGATGCAATGTAGGGAATCTACTGGAGAATAATATTTAAAACGTTTGCAGAAATTGGGAACGTTTGCGGGAACGTTTGCAAGTTTTTTTCGAAAAAAATATCTTTTTATCTCGAAAAAACGAACTATCTTTGCCATCGAAAACGAGAGATAGGCTTGCTGGAAAGACACTTCCAGGTGGCTTGCTTTCGGAAAGAGTAAACAATTAAATAATAACAGCTAACAATAAAAAATTATGGCAAATTTAGTAAATGCAAACGCAGCAAATGCAACTCAAGTAGTGAAAGGTTATGCTTATAACCGCAGTTTGGTAAAGGCAGGTATTCTGCACTTCGGAGTAGGTAACTTCCATCGTGCTCACCTGGAGTTTATGACCAATATGCTCCTCGAGAACAATACCCAGCAGAACTGGGGTATATGTGGAGCAATGATTCTCCCGGGTGATGAGCGCCTCTACCACGCCTTGAAGAAGCAGGACGGCGAATACACCCTTACCGTATGTGGACGCGACGACAGCATCCAGGTTTATCAGTTGGGTGCGCTCGTTGAACTCTATTGGGGTATTGAGGAGCAGGAGCAGATTCTGAACAAGATTGCGTCTAAGGATATTAAGATCATCACCCTCACTATCACCGAGGGCGGATACAACATCTCTCGTCAGAGTGGCGAATTCATGCTCGACAATGCGCAGGTGGCTCACGATATCCAGAATCCAGCCAAGCCGGTTACTGCCTTTGGATATGTTGCCGAGGGATTGCGTCGCCGCAAGGCTGCTGGCAATGGTCCTGTCACCATCCTTTCCTGCGATAATCTGCAGCACAATGGCAATACAGCCCGCAAGGCATTCATGACTTTCGTGGGAGCTCAGGACAAGGAGCTTGCTGCCTGGATGGAGGAGAACGTTACCTTCCCTAACTCAATGGTTGACCGTATTACTCCTGCTACCCGTCCTGATGACATCGAGCGACTGAATGCTCAGAACGGCACTTGCGATGAGGCTCCTGTTTATTGCGAGGACTTCATCCAGTGGGTAGTAGAGGATAACTTTGCGGCCGGTCGCCCTGCTTGGGAAACCGTGGGTGCTCAGATGACTGACGATGTGACTGCCTTCGAGAATATGAAGCTTTCTCTCTTGAATGCTTCTCATACATTGCTCTCTTATCCATCTTTCCTCGGCGGTTACCGCAAGGTAGATGCAGCTATGCACGATGAGAGAATCCGTAAGTTTGTACGTGCCTTCATGGACGAAGACATCACTCCTTACGTGCCAGCTCCACAGGATACTGATCTCGAGGCATACAAGCAGTGCCTGGTAGAGCGCTTCGGCAATCGCATGGTCAGCGACCAGGTGGCTCGTCTCTGCTTCGATGGTGCCAGCAAGTTCCCTGTTTATGTGATGCCGAACCTGGAGAAGATGATTGCTGATGATGCTTCAGGCAAGCGTCAGGATGTGGAGTTCAAGCGTGTGGCTTACCTCTTTGCTGCTTACCGTCATTATCTGAAGTATCAGGTAGATGACAATGGTGATGCATTCGAAGTGGCTGATCCATGGCTTACCGTTGATGACCATAAAGCCATCGACAGCGATGATGCGCTCGAATTTCTTGGCATTTCAGCCTTTACAAGCACCAATCTCAAGGCAGCTTCTCATTTCGTAGAGCTTTACCTGAAGATGGTGGAAGACATCAAGGCAAAGGGTGCCATGAAGGTTTTGGAAGAAGAAATCTTGTAATTTATGAAACAATCGATAACGCTCAGGAGTGCAGGACCCTTCCTGCTCCTGACATTCATCTATTTTATAGTGGGCTTCCTTACTACCGTCAACGGTCAGTGTCAGGGCCCCTTGAAGATAGCCTTCCTCTCGGAGGTTACCACTACCAAGAACTCCCTGGCTACGCTTATCTCCTTCGCCTTCTTCCTGGGCTATCTGCTTAATAGTGCGAAGACGGGACGCTTGCTCAACAAGGTGGGCTATAAGAAGACGCTCATCCGTTCGATGCTGGTCATGGTGCTGGGACTTGCCTTCTATCTTGCTTCGGCGCTGATTGCTGAATATTGGGGTGGGGCAGGTGTACATATTTCTCAGGATTTCGTACCATTCGGATATTTCATTTTCCTTTTCGGTTCCTATCTGATGGGTACGTCTGCGGCAATGCTTCAGGTGGTTATCAATCCATACATAGCTGCCTATCCTTTGCCGGGCACTCAACCGGTGCAGCGCATGAACTTCACTTGTGCGGTGAATTCATTCGGTACTACCATCGCTCCTTTCTTCGTAACGGGCGTGATGTTTGCCGGCGTTTCCCTGGATAGTGTTTCTGCCGATCAGCTCACCATTCCTTTTCTGGTGATGATGCTCATCATTGCCTTTACAACATGGAGCACTTCCAAGGCGAATCTTCCTGATATCGAGGGTACGAGAGAGGAAACTCAAGATGTGGAATCTGAAGGAAAGACAACTCCTTCTGATGATTCCAGGAATGCGAAGAAACGCAGCATCTGGTCGTTCCGCCATTTGAAATATGGTGTGATAACCATCTTCTTCTATGTGGGAACCGAGGTGGGAATCGGCAACAATATGAATCTTCATGCGATGGATTTGATGGGGCATGGTTACGATCTTTCTCCAGCCCTTCTTGCCACACTCTATTGGGGAGGATTCATGATAGGTAGAATGGTTTCTGCTGGTTTGAAGAACGTGGCACCTCGTCCTATGCTCATCGCCGTTACGGTGGCGGCAATCGTATTGATGGCCATTTCCATGCTTACCGAAAATCTCTGGCTGATGGCTGCTGTGGGATTGTTCCATAGTGTCATGTGGAGTTGCATCTTCACCTTGGCAGTGGATGGCTTGAAGGAATATACTTCCAAGGCTTCGGGTGTGTTTATGATGGGAGTTTTCGGTGGTGCCGTCTTCCCTGTGCTTCAGGGATTGCTTGCTGATTATATCGGTTCATGGCAGTTCACCTGGCTTGTTCCTCTCTTCTGCGAGTTCGTCATCCTCTGGTATGGACTTGTGGGTTATAAGAAGCAGGAAGCATAAAAAACATCAGTAAGAAATAAATAAAAGAATATAAAAAACTCGGGATGTTTCTCTAATTAGAAGCTTCCCGAGTTTTTGATTTTTAAGAGTTATTCTACAATCAGATGATTCATTCTGCAATCTGATGAATCACATAGGTAACCACGCCCCAAATCATGAATCGGTTGGTCTCATCTACCCGGATTGGGGAGAAGTTTTTGTTCCATGGGATGAGCCAGCCGAAGGCACCGCTCTCATCCATCTTGAATTGCTTGATGGTGAATTCGCCATCCACGAAGGCGATGACGAAGTTGCCGTTGGAGGGTTCAATCTGTCTATCTACGATGGCTAGATCACCATCGAGAATGCCTGCATCCTGCATGCTGTCGCCTGAAACACGTACATAGAAAGTGGCCTCACGATGGCGAACCAGAATATCGTTGAGGTCTATCTCTCCCTCCATATAGTCTTGTGCCGGCGAAGGGAAGCCTGCCTTTACGCTTTGCTCTGCCAGCGGAATCGGCATTTTTGTTCCGAATTCCGCAGGGTGAAATGTCAGTCTTATCTTGTTATCGTTATTCTTGTTCATTTTGTTTTTACTTTCAGAATCTCATGAATATCTGTGGTAAACCGCTTCGACATATACTCTCGTTTTAAGTCGAATCGGCAACCATTGCCTTGTACGGCTTGGCGGATGGTGCCGTGTCCGTTCTTTCGGTTGATGGCATCGATGGCTTCCATCAGTGCTTTTTGCTTGCTTCGGTCGATAGGATCGAAGAGGTCTTGTTGGCGAGGATTGTCGGGTGAGATTTGCCACAGAATGACACCTGCCTTCTTGAAGTGAAACGACATGTCGGGGCGGTCAGCTCTGCTGTCTGCCAGCGGTTTCGGGTATTTGGCGCGGAGAATACTGAGTGCGGCACCTACTATCTCTTCCTGAGCATTGGTGGCGATGGGCAGGGTGAGGGAATCGTGGATGGTGTATTCCGGCACGTTTTCGTTGAATCTTGAAGTCCAGGCAAACACCGTGATTCCCTGACACACGCTGCCTTGATGTCGCAGCTTTTCGGCGCAGCGCACGGCGAAATTAGCCACGGCTTCTTCTACCACATCCTTATCGCTGATGCCTTCACCGGCAAAGCTCCGACTGGTGCAGATACTCTTCTTCTGCGGCAGTTCCTCGATGCTGATGCAGCTTTCGCCATTCAGTTCCTTCCACGTTCTCATCGTGGTGATGTTGAAATGACTGCGCACCCAACTCTCTTTTTTATCAGCAAACTGAGCTGCAGTTCGGATACCCATATAATCTAATTTTCGGGCAATCTGTCTTCCGATTCCCCATACATCTTCTATCGGGAACAGCGACAAAGCCTTGTGTCTCCGTTCATCCGTATCAATGAGACAGCAGCCCTGATAGCCCTTGTATTTCTTGGCGAATTTGGAACCGATTTTCGCTAGGGTTTTCGTTTCTGCGATTCCGATGGAGATAGGGATTCCCACGGCTCGTAGCACATCGGCAGAAATCCTGGCGCCGTATTGTTGGAGGAGGAAATCATCTGTGACGGAAGAAAGGTTTTCCACCTCGAAAAAGCATTCGTCTATGGAGTACTGGTCGATGTGCGGCGAGTAGTGCGAGAGCATCGACATTACCCTGTTGGAGAGTGAGCCATAGAGTGTATAGTTGCTAGAGAAGATAGCTACGCCTTCTGCCTCCAGTTTTTCCTTTACCTGATAGAACGGATCGCCCATCTTATATCCCAAAGCCTTGGCTTCTTCTGAGCGTGCAATGACGCACCCGTCGTTGTTGCTCAAAACAACCACGGGTTTCCCTATCAGGTCGGGGCGAAACACTCGTTCGCACGAACAGTAGAAGTTATTGCAGTCGGCTAATCCTATCATTTTCTTATCTTACAAATCCTTTCGTGTTGCAAAACTACAAAAAATATTCGAAACGCTAGTCTTTATCTAGGATAATTTCCCTTAAGGTTCGAAATATTTTCCCTTAAGGCTAAATATATTTTCCCTTAAGGGTAAATAAATTCAGGAAAATCATAGGATGATTAGAAAGAAAATCTCCGAAAGGCTTGGGCTTTTCGTGGATTTTTTGTAATTTTGCCTTTTAAAAAGGTGAATGCTTTCGATTTCTGAAAAGAAAAATAGAATGTGTTTATAGAAGGATTAAAAGGATTAAAAAGTTTAAAACGAAATGGTATGAAAAATATGTTGGCATTGAGCCAAGAGCGTTTCTCGGCTCGCAAGTTTACCTCCGAGGCAGTAAGTCAGGAGGATGTGGATTACATCATGGAGTGTGTGCGACTGGCTCCATCGGCAGTGAACAGACAGCCTTGGCATTGGCTCATCGTCCGCTCGGATGAGGCTAAGGAGAAACTCCAGAAGTGCTACGACCGTGAGTGGTTCAAGACAGCCCCAATGTATATTGTGGGAATGAAGAACGTGAATGAGAACTGGGTTCGCAGATACGATGAGAAGCCTCATGGAGATATTGACATGGCAATAGCTGCCGAGCACCTCTGTCTGGCTGCCACCGAAAGAGGTCTGGGCACCTGCTGGGTCTGCAATTATGATACAGACAAGATGCAGCAGTTTTTCCCTCGTGAAGGTTTCGAGGCTGTAGTGATCATCCCTCTCGGTCATATTGCTGAGGATTGTCCTCATACCGAGAAGAAGCGCAAGGAAATGAACGAGATCGTGGAAGAAATCTAAAAAACGAAGCTAATGGAAATGAACGAAGAATCCATCCTGGCATGGAACATCATAGAAAAGACCAGCGCTAACCTCTTCCTTACGGGCAAGGCAGGCACAGGTAAAACAACCTTCTTGAAACAGCTTAAGGAGAAGTCGCCTAAACGAATGGTTGTGCTTGCCCCAACAGGTATTGCCGCCATCAACGCCGGAGGAATGACCATTCATTCGTTCTTCCAGCTTCCTTTTTCGCCATATATTCCGGGTACAACCTTCGGAAGTGGCGAACAGAAACGCTATCAGTTCAGCAAACTCAAGCGAAACATCATCCGAAGCATCGACCTGCTGGTCATCGATGAAATCAGTATGGTACGCAGCGATTTGCTCGACGCCATTGACTCCGTGCTTCGTCAGTACCGCAAGCGTCACGACCTTCCTTTCGGCGGTGTGCAGCTCCTGATGATAGGCGATCTGCAGCAGTTGGCACCAGTGGTTACGGCACAGGAGGAACAGCTTCTGAAAGAACACTACGATACTCCTTTTTTCTTCAGCAGCAATGCGCTGAAGCAGGTGGGCTATCTTACCGTAGAGCTCAAGAAGGTTTATCGCCAGCAGGACGAGCAGTTTATCTCCCTGCTCAACCAGATCAGGGAGAACAGGGCTTCGGATGCTACCTTGCAGGCATTGAACCAGCGTTTTATCCCTAATTTCGAACCGCCGAAGAACAGTAACTTCATCCGCCTGACCACTCATAATGCGCCAGCCCAGTACATCAATGAGCAGCAGCTTGCCGCCTTGCCATCCAGGGCTTTTTCCTATACGGCAGAGGTGGAGGATAACTTCCCGGAATCATCTTATCCTGCTGATTTCATGCTTACCCTGAAGCCCGGAGCACAGGTGATGTTTATCAAGAACGACCCGCAGCACCGCTTCTATAATGGTATGATTGGTGAGGTGATCGGTGTGAAACCCGATGAGGAAGGAGATAAGATTATCGTGCGCAGCAAGGATTCTGATGAGGAGTTTGAGCTGGAGAAGATGGAATGGGTGAATGCGAAATATACGATCAATGAGGAGACCAAGGAGATAGAGGAGACGGTAGAGGGCAAGTTCCGACAGTATCCTTTGCGTCTGGCTTGGGCGATTACCATCCACAAGAGTCAGGGCCTTACCTTCGAGCACGCCATCATCGATGCTTCTCATTCCTTTACCCATGGTCAGACCTACGTGGCTCTGAGCCGCTGCAAGACCTTGGAGGGAATGGTGCTCAGTCAGCCTCTGTCTCGTGGAGCCATCATCAGCAGTCAGACGGTGGATGCTTTCAACAGTCAACTTGCTGCGCCTACCCAGGAGCAGATCAGCTATCTGGAGCAGCAATACGTGCTTCACTGCATCGGCGAGCTTTTTGATTTCTATGCTATTAGCGGAAGTTACGAGCATCTGATGCGCTGTCTGGTAGAATTCTTCAATAGCAAATATCCTCGTGTGGTGAGCGAGTATCAGAAGTTGCAGGTGGTGCTGAAGAGTCTGATAGGTGTTTCGGATAAGTTCCGTCTGCAATATACCCGCATGCTTTCCCAGAATCCTGATATCCTTCAGGCAGAACTGCAGGAGCGTATTCACAAGGGTGCTGAGTATTTCTTTGATAAGATAGGTATTCTGAGCGATTTGATCAGAAAGTCGAATCTTGATACGGATAATAAGGTAGCAAAGAAAAAGTTCCAGGACCGCTTCTCTGTCTTTTCTGAGGATGTGAAGTTGAAGGAACGTCTTTTGAAATACGAGCGCAGCGCTGTGTTTACGGTGACCGATTATCTGAAGAAGAAGGCACGGTTCATGCTGCTGGATGAAATGGGCGAAGGAGCGTCTTCAAGTGCCGGTTATGGTTCTGGTAGAAAAGCCAGAAAATCGAAGAAATCGAATGAACCGAAGGAACCGAAGATTCCAACCAAAGAGGTGAGTTTCAATCTTTATCAGCAGGGAATGACTGTGGATCAGATTGCTGCAGAACGTGGCTTTACCAAAGGCACCATCATCGGTCATCTTACCTCATACGTAAAGGAAGGAAAGGTTGGATTGCGTGCGTTGATTTCTAGTGCCCACGAAAAGAAAATCCGTGAATTCATGGAGGCTCATCCCGAGATGGAGCATTTCAACGAAATCAAGGAAGCATTGGGAACCGGCATTGATTATTACGAAATCAAACTGATACGTGATTTAATGGAGGAGGAATAAAGGTCTTCCTCTACCTTATTATAATATAATAGCCGTAACTATGCAGAAGTAGTTACGGCTATTGTTTTCTTAATGATCTAGAATTGTCTTTTCTAGCTGGTCTAGAGTTGGGTTACTGCCTTTTCCAGCTGCTGCAAAGCCTGCTTGAGAATGCTTCTTGGGGTTGCAACGTTCAGTCGCATGAAGCCTTCGCCGCCAGGACCGAACATTTCACCATCATTCAGCGCCAGGTGCGCTTTGTCGATGAATAAATCGAGAAGGGCATCGTGGGAGAGATGCAGGTCTCGGCAGTTGAGCCAGACCAGGAAGGAAGACTGTGGGCGCAACGGACGAATGCCTGGAATGTGCTCGCGGCAGTAATCCTCTACGAATCGGATGTTGTCTTCTATATAGGCAAGCATCTTCTTTCTCCATTCCTCACCCTTGCGGAAAGCAGCGATGGTGGCGATAGGAGCGAAGAGGGTTGGCTCATCCAGTTCGTTGGCACTTAGCCAAGGATAGAATTTCCTGCGGATTTTTTCGTTAGGAACGATGGCGTAACTGCTTACGATTCCTGCAATGTTGAAGGTCTTGGAAGGAGCCTGGAAGGTGATGCTGATGTTGCGCGCCTTGTCGGAAACCGAAGCAAATGGGATGTGCTTGTGTCCGAAAAGAGCCATGTCCGCATGAATCTCATCGCTGATAACGAGCAAATGATGTTCGTAGCAGAAGTCGGCAAGTCGCTGCAGGGTTTCCTTGCTCCAGGTAATACCGCCCGGATTATGAGGATTGCAGAGAATCAGGATCTTGCACTTCTCATCATAGATTTTCTCCAGGTTTTCGAAATCCATCTCGTAATATCCGTCCTCCTTCATCTTCAGCGGATTGAAGACCACTTCTCTGCCGTTGCCCTCTGGAGTAAGGCGGAATGGGTGATAAACGGGTGGCTGGATGATGATCTTCTCATCAGGACGGGTGAAGACATTCACCACGAGTCCGATACCTTTTACAATACCAGGAATGAAGCGGATCCACTCTCGCTTCACATCCCACTGGTGGTGGTCATGCACCCAGTCGATGATGCTGGGCAGATAATCTTCCGGCTTCATGGTGTAGCCGAAAAGAGAGTGTTCTAATCTTGCCTTGAGGGCATCTGTAATGAAAGATGGGGTCTCGAAATCCATATCGGCTACCCAGAGTGGCAGCAGGTCATCTCGTCCCCAGCGAGGCAGCAGGGCGCCATGCTTCAGGTCGTCGCTGCCCGAACGGTCTATAATCTTATCGAAATCGTACATGTACTTTGAACTTTGAACTTTATGATTAGTCTCCAGTTGGTGATCTCTAATTCTTAACTATCAACTATTAACTATTAACTATCATCTATCAATTATCAACTATCAATTATAAACTTTCAGCCGCCTGCTTAATGTCTTCGAAGAGATCATCCACATCCTCCAGACCGACGCTGAGTCGGATGGTGGTGTCTTTTACATCCATCGACTTACGCATATTCTCGGAAAATGCACCGAAGATGGTGCTTGCCGGATGAATGGCGAGCGAACGGTTGTCGAAGAGATTGGTGGCACGATGGATGAGCTTCAGATTGTTGAGGAAACTGAAGCAGGCTTCCTTGCTTTCCAAATCAATGCAGATCATAGCTCCCGCCGTTTTGCCAAACTGGCGCTGCGCCAACTTGTGGTAAGGATTATCCTCCAAACCTACATAGTTTACATACTGAATCTGAGGTAGAGTGCGCAGCTTTTTTGCAAGTTCCAGGGCATTGTCGCTCTGAACACGATAGCGCGCATCGAGCGTTTCGAGTCCGATGGTCTGCATATAAGCTACCTGTGGAGTCATGTAGGCGCCGAAGTTGAAGAGCATTTCTCTATAGAGACGCTTGGCGAAATCGCCGTTGTAAGGAGTTCCGTAGTCGATGACCAGACCTCCGAGCGAAGTAGCACCACCACTTACATATTTAGAGCTGGAAACCACCTCAATATCTACTCCCAGATTCTTAGCCGAGAACTGTGTGAAAGGAATCACGGTAGAATCCACTACCAGCGGAACTTTCTTTTCGTGAGCCACTTCCGAGATGGCTTTCAGGTCGGCAACCTCCAACTGTGGGTTGGTCAGGATTTCAAGGAAGACGCAGCAGGTGTCATCATCGATGGCTTCACGTACCTCCTCGATATTGGTTAAATCGCGCAAGCGGACCTTTACACCAAAACGGCGCAGGGTAGCTATGAGCAGGGCGTAGGTGTTGCCGAAGAGATGCTTCGAGGTAACGATGTTCTTGCCCTGTGCAGCCAAGGACATGAATGTGTTGCTGATAGCCGCCATTCCTGAGTTGAAGGCTGTGGCGTGGGCTGCATCGGTAAGGGCTGCCACTCGGCGCTCCAGGTTGGTAACCGTAGGATTCTCCACTCGGGAGTAATCAGGTGCTTTGATCTTGTCTGTGAATGCTTCAGCCATGACGGCAGCATTGTCGAATTCGTAGGCAAGGGTGTTATATACTGGAACGCTCAGCGAATCGTAAGCATCGCGGCGTTCGTTTTCCAAATGAATGGCTTGCGTTTGTTTCTTCATTTTTTATGATTTTATGTGATATTTTGTTTGCAAAAGTACAAAAAAGAAATTAAATAGACAATAGATAGCATAAAAAAACGAGTTGCGAATGCTTTTTTATGCATTGCAACTCGTTTTGATGTTGGATTCTTTTGTAAGGACAATGACACCGGGAGGAGTTTAACCCAACAATAACTTTCAGAAAGTCCTCCTTAACATTGAAATAACATAAATTTATCAGAAACCCTGCAAAAAGCATAAAATGTAAGCCATTCATTCGTTTATCTCAACTTTATTTTGTAATTTCGCAGCGAAATAGAAAATTTAGTGTTTCTTAAATAATCATAGAATAAACAATAGAATAAAAATATAAATCAGTTATGATGAAATCAACTAAAATGAGCCTCAGGGCTCTTACGTTTAGTGCGGCACTCTGTGCTTCGCTCGGAACATCGCTTTCTGCCCTTGCCGAGACCATCGAAGTGCAGAAGCTGAAACATGCAGGTCCTTATCCTGTAGCTACCCCTTGGATGGCGGATAGCGTGAATGTGAAGGGTGAGAAATTCTCGATGGAGGGTGTGCTCGACTCTCCGCTCTCGTTTACCTTATTGAATAATGGTAAGGAGGTGGCTGCTTCTCAGCTCCTGGCTGATAGCAAGCAGAATGCTCTCCACCTGGCTTCGTTCACCATTTCGAACACCAGCCGTACCCAGGCTACCATCGAGGTGAAGGGATTGAAGCAGTATCGCCTCTTTGTGGATGGTGAGCAGGTGAAAGTGAATGGTGATAAGGCGGAGACTGTCCTGATGCCTTCTACTCATACCATTGTCATCAAGTACCTCACTGCTTCATCTGTCGATGCTTCCGCTTCTGAAAAGAAAACTGATCAGGATTTCAAGATCAGCATTACTGCGGCAGACGGCAAGCAGCTGAGCGTGGGCGAATCTTCTGCCAGCACCAAACGTACCTTTAATATATACGATGTAATCTGCATGCCTAACTATGCGAGCGTTCAGATGTCGCCAAACGGCAAGTTCATGATTGTGCGTAAGACTTGGGTGGATCGTCAGGGCAAGAACCATAGCGTCAATGAATTGAGAAACAGTCTGAACAACAAGGTGGTTGCTTCTTTTGGAGAAAGTGTTAGCTGGATGCCTCGCACCAACAAACTGTACTTTACCGAGAAGGCGAGCGACAGTTCCATTGCCGGCGAAGGAAAGGCAGATGGCGAGGTTCAGCTGATTACCATCAATCCGATGAATATGGAGCGAGAGGTATTAGCGGCAAACATTCCGGAGGGATGGTTCCAGTTTACTCCAGATGAGAAATCGCTCATCTATACGCTCTATGAGGAAGGCAGAAAGAAGGACCCTCAGGTGTACGATGTAAAGGAACCAGATGACCGCCAGCCTGGATGGAGAACCCGCAGCTATCTGGCTAAGTATGACCTGGCTTCAGGCATTCTCCAGCCGCTTACCTTCGGCTACCACAATGTTTATCTCAACGATATTTCCGCAGATTCCCGTTATCTGCTCATCGGCAAGAGCGAGGAGCGCCTTACCAAGCGTCCTACTACTCTCAACTCCCTCTATCGTCTCGATCTGAACGATATGAGTGTTGAGGCGCTGGTAGAGAAGGGTGAATTTCTGAACAGTGCCCAGTTCTCTCCAGACGGCAAGAGCATTCTCGTTACCGGTTCGCCTGAGGCTTTCAATGGAATTGGAAAGAATGTGGAGGAGGGACAGACTCCTAGCATGGTTGACACCCAGCTCTATCTGATGAACCTGGCGGATAAGAAGGTTCGTCCGATGACCAAGGATTTCAATCCTAACGTGCAGAGCGTGGATTGGAGTAAGGCGGATGGCAATATTTACTTCACAGCCGAGGATAAAGACTGCATGCATCTCTTCCAACTGAACTCTAAGTCGGGTAAGTTTACTTTGCTCAAGACTCCGGAGGAGAACATCAAGAGCTTCTCCATCGCAGCGGCTGCTCCGGAAATGGCGTTCTCTGGACAGAGCGCATCCAATGCCGACCGACTCTACAAGATGAACACCAAGGCGCAGAAGTCGCTGCTCGTAGATGATCTCAGTGCCCGCCTGCTGAAAGACATCGAGCTGGGCGAGTGCAAGGCTTGGAACTTCGTGAATTCCCGTGGCGACACCCTTTGCTGCCGTTACTATCTGCCACCTCATTTCGATGCTTCCAAGAAGTATCCGATGGTGGTGAACTACTATGGCGGTTGCAGTCCTACCACCCGTATGTTCCAGAGCCGCTATCCTCATCATGTCTATGCAGCGATGGGTTATGTGGTCTTGATCGTGAATCCAAGCGGAGCCACCGGATTCGGTCAGAAATTCTCTGCCCGCCACGTGGATACAGCCGGCGAGGGAGTGGCTGAGGATATTATCTCCAGCACCCAGGCTTTCTGCGATGAGCATAGTTTCGTAAACCGCAAGAAGATAGGTTGTATCGGTGCCAGCTACGGTGGTTTCATGACTCAGTATCTTCAGACCAAGACTGATCTCTTTGCCGCAGCCATTTCTCATGCCGGCATCAGCGACCATACCAGCTATTGGGGCGAAGGCTATTGGGGCTACAGCTACAGCGAGGTTTCCATGGCGAACGAGTATCCTTGGACCAACAAGCATCTCTTCGTAGATCAGAGTCCGCTCTACAATGCTGACAAGATTCATACTCCATTGCTCTTCGTGCATGGAACAGCCGATAACAATGTGCCTGTGGGAGAGAGTATCCAGCTCTATACGGCTTTGAAGCTCCTGGGCCGTCCAACGGCGATGGTTCTGGTAGATGGTCAGGATCACCACATCATCGATTATGAGAAGCGGTTGAAGTGGCAGGACACCATCTTCGCATGGTTTGCCAAGTGGCTGCAGGATGATGGCAGCTGGTGGAAAGAAATGTATGGAGAGGAGAAGATGTAGTTGAAGTCTCGGCAGAAATGCCGGCTTCAGCCTCAATCAAATAAAAAAGAGATTATATTCCTGTTTTGCTGGGAATATAATCTCTTTTTGTTTTTCTTATTTCTTATTGCTCAGTGAAATCATCAGGGAGATGAAGGCGAAGGAAATGCCTACGATGCAGACTCCCAGCCAGTCGGCTTGAGTCCACACGTATCCGGCACAGAACGTACCGAGCGAACCACCGATGAAATAGGTCGTCATGAAGATGGTGTTGGCGCGGTTGGCTGCCTGCGGAATCTCCTGCAGACAGCCACTCTGATTGCTGAGCTGCTGACATTGCAGTCCGATATCTACCAGGATGATGGCTGCGATGAGTCCAGTATAGGTGTCGCCGAAGAGGAGGGCTATTGCCCAGGCAATGATCTGCATGGCTGCTCCGAAGAGGCTGAACTTGTGGATTCCGAACCTTGGAACCAGCTTTCCTACGCTGCTGGCAGCCACGGCTCCCATGATTCCGCAGAGTCCGAGCATTCCCACCATGTCGCTGCCTGCATTGAAAGGAGGCTGGGCAAGATGGAAGGCGAGGCACGACCATATCGCCATCATGCTTCCGAAACCGAAGGCGGCACGGATGGAGTAGATGCGGATGGAAGGATGGAGGATGAAGATCTCAGCCACGGTAGTCATCAGTCCTCTGTAGGTTCCCACATAGTTGCGCTTCATCTCAGGCATCATCAGCATCATGATTCCCATGCAGACCACCATGACGAGGGCGGCGAAGAAGAACATCTCCCGCCATCCCAGCCATTCGCCGATGTAACCGCTGATGACTCGTGAGGCAAGAATACCCGTGAGCAGTCCGGAGAGCACAATGCCCATGTTCCTGCTCTTGTTCTCGGATGCGGAGAACTGTCCGGCTATCGGGATGAAGAACTGCGGAATCACGGAACAGGCTCCGATGAGCAGGGAAGCTCCCCAGAGCATCCATACGTTTTGTGCCACAGCCATCACAATCGCCATCAAGGTTGCGATGGTCATGTTCACGAGGATGAGTTTCTTGCGCGAAAACATGTCGCCCATAGGGATGAGGAAGAACAGCCCCAGTGCATAACCTATCTGGGTAATCACGGTGATGAGGTTGGCGCTCTGCTCGGTAATGCCCAAATCGTGGCGGATTAGTTCAAGAAGCGGCTGGTTGTAGTAGCAGTTGGCTACTGTGAGTCCTGCGATGATTGCCATCATCAGGAGAATGCTGCGGGGAATGCCCTGATTTTCTTTTAGCTGTATCATTTTTCTGTTTATCAAAGAATCTTTTTCGAGTGCAAAGTTACAGAAAAGTTTGCTGCCAGCCAAGTTTTGAGGCTTGATTTCTTAGAAAAAGTTTCTGCTTTCTTCCTCGCGCGTACCTTGTTATATGTATATAGCTCGGCTCAGCCGGGGTGTTGGCGCGCACCTTTGTTACGCTAAAAAACACCGAAAAGTGTTAAAATTGGGCTGTTTTCGAACACATCAAAAACTTTAACTTTTGTTAGCACTCTGTAAATAATTGAATATCAGTAGATTGTGATTTTGTTACAAAATACCCCTAAAAAAAAACACAAAAAAAAGTTCGCCGTATCAAAAAAATGCTTACCTTTGCATCAGTTTTAATAAACGAATGATTGTTTTACAGATTTAAAAAGCAAAGAAAATGAAGAAATTAGTTTTTATGTTCGTAGCTATCGCAGCTATCTCTTTCGCATCATGTGGTAACAAAACAGCTCAGAACGCAGCTACTGCTGATTCTGACACAGCTGTAGTTGATTCAGCTGCTGATTCAGTTGCTGTTGATACAGCTGCTGCTGCTACAGATTCAGTTAAGTAATTTAGAATTACTTGCGAACGAAAAATGAGAGAAACAACCGCTGGACTTCGGTCTAGCGGCTTTTTCGTTTTATAGACCTAGGGTCTTTTGGGGAGAACGCCCTGAACCAACGGTTATCCTCTGAAGGGAAAGGGTAGTAGCAACAGAATTACCCCCAATGCGCCCTGAACCAACGGTCACCGGCCGAAGGGAAAGGTAAAGGGCAAAAGCTTAAAAGAAACCAAAGAAAAAGATTCATATATGATAGATTCAAGTGCCTTCCAAGGCAAAAAGGCAGCCTACTATACGCTGGGCTGCAAACTCAATTTCTCGGAAACCTCCACTTTCGGCAAGATGCTCGAAGATATGGGCGTCATTACGGCACAGAAGGGGGAGAAAGCAGACATTTGTCTCATCAATACTTGCTCGGTAACAGAAGTTGCCGATCATAAGTGCCGTCAGGCTATCCATCGCATGGTGCGACAGAATCCTGGTGCCTTCGTCATCGTCACTGGCTGCTATGCCCAGCTGGAGGCGGAGAATGTGAGCAAGATAGAGGGTGTTGATCTGGTGTTGGGCGCCAACGAGAAGGCCCACTTGATTCAGTATCTCAGCGACGCATGGGCCAAGAAGTTTGCCGCAGAAAACGGACTTCCTGTCAACGGCGAGAACCTGGAGTCTTCTGCTTCTGCGCTTCATCAGCACCACAGCGTGAAGACCAAGGAGATCAAGACCTTCCAGCCTTCATGCTCCCGTGGCAACCGTACCCGCTACTTCCTGAAGGTGCAGGATGGTTGCAACTACTACTGCACCTATTGCACCATTCCTTTCGCCCGTGGCAATTCCCGCAACCCAAGCATCGAGTCGCTCGTGGCTCAGTGCGAGCAGACGGCAGCTGAGGGCGGCAAGGAAATCGTGATTACCGGTGTGAACATCGGTGACTTCGGACAGACCACCCATGAGCGGTTCCTCGACCTTGTGAAGGCGATGGATCAGGTGGAAGGCATCAAGCGTTACCGTATCTCCAGTCTGGAGCCGGATCTCTGCGATGATGACCTTATCGCCTACTGCGCCGAGAGCCGTGCCTTCATGCCTCACTTCCATATTCCGTTGCAGAGTGGAAGCGATGAGGTGCTCAAGCTGATGCACCGCCGTTACGATAAGGCGCTCTTCGCCCGCAAGGTGAACCTGATCAAGGAGAAGATGCCTGATGCGTTTATCGGTGTGGATGTGATGGTGGGCTGTCGTGGTGAGACTCCGGAGTGCTTCGAGGAGTGCTATGAGTTCCTGAAGAGCCTGCCTGTTACGCAGCTCCACGTGTTCCCATACTCCGAGCGTCCTGGAACCGCAGCCTTGAAGATTCCATACGTGGTAGATGAGAAGGAGAAGAAGCTGCGCTCCAAGCGTCTCCTTGAGTTGAGCGACCAGAAGACCCAGGAGTTCTATGCCCAGTACATCGGTACCGAGGTAGAGGTGCTCTTCGAGAAGGCGCCAAGGGGCAAGGCAATGCATGGTTTCACCAAGAACTATATTCGCGTGGAACTTTCACCAGCTTTCGCCAGGGAGGAATACGATAATCAGCTCATCAAGGTTCGTCTGGGTGATTTCAATCACGACAAGACGGCATTGAAGGCTGAACTTATTTGAGAGTTAAATGTTAATAGTTATAGTTGATAGTTCAAGGCTCAAAGGCTAATCATAAAGTTCAAAGTTCAATGTACTACAATGATTTTGGCTCCTGGATCCGGAAGCAGTTTCCTGACTTCCGGGTTCAGAAGATTTCGATAGATGCAGGATTCTCCTGTCCCAACCGTGATGGAAGAATCTCGAGCGGTGGATGCACGTACTGCGACAACCGTACGTTCAATCCCAGCTATTGCGATCGCAGGAAGTCGATTACGGAGCAGTTGGAGGAGGGTAAGGCCTTCTTCAGCAGGAAGTATCCAGATATGAAGTATCTGGCTTATTTCCAGGCTTATACCAATACCTACGCCAAAGTGGAACTCCTCCGTCAGATGTACGAGGAGGCGCTGCTGGTAGAGGATGTGGTAGGAATCGTGATAGGAACCCGTCCTGATTGCGTGAGCGATGAATTGCTGGATTATCTCGAGGCGTTGAACCGGCGCACCTTCGTGCTGGTGGAGTATGGCATTGAGAGTGCCAACGATGAAACCCTGAAGCGCATCAACCGTGGTCATGATTTCGCCTGCTGCCGGGATGCGGTGGAGCGAACCCACGCCAGGGGAATCCTCACGGGTGCCCACATCATCATCGGCTTGCCGGGTGAGGATGCGGCAGAGAGCCTCCGTCAGGCGCCCATCATCTCCTCTCTTCCCATCGACATTCTGAAGATTCATCAGATGCAGATCATCAAGGGAACCCGTTTGGCGCAGGAGTATGCTGAGCATCCCTTCCACGTCTATACGGTGGAGGAATACATCGATGTCATCGTAAAATACATCCGGCTCTTGAGAAAGGACCTGGTGCTGGAGCGGTTCGTCAGCCAGTCGCCTAAGGAACTGCTTGTCGCACCGAAATGGGGACTCAAGAACTATGAGTTCACCAATCTCCTGAATAATAAGTTAAAGAGTTTACTGTAAAATATGGCTAAAGTTGCAATCGTAATATTAAACTGGAATGGGCAGAAGATGCTTGCCAAGTATCTGCCTAATGTCGTGGAGTATTCACGGCAGGATGCTGAGATATGGGTGGCTGACAACAATTCGTCAGACCAGTCAATGCTTCTCCTGGAGACTCAGTTTCCCCACGTCAAGACCATCGTGCTGGAGCAGAACTTCGGCTTTGCCGAGGGCTACAACCGTGCGCTGGAGCAGATAGAGGCGGAGTATTATGTTCTCCTGAACAGCGATGTGGAGGTGGCTCATCACTGGCTCACTCCGCTCATCGAGTTTATGGACTCCCATCCCCAGGTGGCAGCCTGCCAGCCTAAGCTCCTGGCGGAATATGATAAGGATATGTTTGAGTATGCGGGAGCCTGCGGCGGTTTTCTCGACAAGTTTGGCTATCCGTTCTGCCGGGGCCGCATCTTCGAGACCGTGGAGCGCGACAACGGACAGTATGATTACCAGCAGGAAGTGCTCTGGGCTACGGGTGCCTGCATGATGATCCGTGCCAAGGATTACTGGGAGGCAGGCGGACTGGATGGCCGCTTCTTTGCCCATAACGAGGAAATAGATCTCTGCTGGCGATTGCGCCTGATGGGTAGGAAGATCTACTGCATTCCAGAGAGTGAAGTCTATCACGTGGGTGGTGGAACCTTACCGAAGAGCAATCCGATGAAGACTTTCCTGAATTTCAGAAACAATCTAACGATGCTCTATAAAAATCTGAGCGATAAAGAATTATCTCATATTATGAGGGTGAGGTGGTTCCTGGATTACTTGGCTGCTTTCGAGATGCTGATCCTGAAACACAACCTGGGCGACTTCAAGGCAATCTTCAAGGCCCGCAGGGCTTTCCAGGCATGGAAGCATGATTTCGATGAAGACCGCAAGAAGATTCAGGAGAATAGAGTGGAGGAAAAGATACCGCAGGTTTTCGATTGCTCCATCCTCTGGCAGTATTACGCCAGGGGCAAGAAGCTCTTCTCGAAACTGTAAGAAGACGATAAAACAAACTTAAAAATAAGAATCTATGATGAAGAAACAAATGATGATGACGCTCATGTCGCTGATGGCTTTGACAGCCCAGGCACAGGCGAATTTCAATGTGACGGTGACCAATCCGTCAAAGATGGTGAAGACAGATCAGCCGGTGGTAATCGACCTCAGCAAGCTGGGAAGCATCGGGGAGATTCAGCGTGCGGTGGTAACCGTGGATGGAAAGGAGATTCCTTCACAGCTTGACGACACCAACCGCGACTGTACCAACGATGAACTCTGCTTCCTGCTCGATCTCGGCAAGAAGGAAACCAAGAACTGCCAGGTGCAGCTCTTTACAGAGGGCGAACAGGCGCAGTATCCTGCCCGTACCTTCGCCGAACTCTGTCTGCCTAGCAAGAACAAGAAGCTTGCCAAGAACAGACAGGACATCTATCTGCGAAGCATCTCCTTCGACAAGAAGACCAAGGATGTCTATCACTATGTTCATTCCCACGGTGTCTGCTTCGAGAGCGAGCTCGTGGCCATGCGCATCTATTTCGACCAGCGACAGACCATCGACCTCTACGGTAAGATCAACAAGGGACTGGTAATCTACGACACCCAGTTCTATCCATCCGAAGAACAGCTACAGGCTGGTTCTGGCGACGACTGCCTCTGGGTGGGAAACACCTACGGACTGGGAGCCTTGCGTGGCTGGGACGGCAAGGATCAGCTGCATCTCACCGATGTGAAGTATCAGGAGCAGCGCGTCATCTCCGAAGGTCCGCTCCGTGCCATCGTCGAGGTAGTGGATAACGGCTGGGTTCCGGCTCCGGGGCTGAAACCGCTGAATACTACCATCCGCTACACTATCTATGCCGGTCATCGTGATTTCGATGTAGATGTGTTCTTCAACAAGGATGCTTCTGATTATCAGTTTGCTACCGGACTCATCAATGTAAAGGGATCCAGCGAGTTTGCCGACGGCAAGGGCCTGCGTGGCTGCTACGGCAGCGACTGGCCTACAGGCAAGGACGACGGCAAGCACAAGTTGGAAACCGTAGGCTTGGGAATCTACGTGCCGCAGTGCGCCCTGGTGAGTCAGGAACCAGCCAACAAGGACTGCTACACCCAGGTGGTGAAGCCTTCCGGCAAGAAGCTGAGCTACAAGCTCGCCTATACCAGTGCCAACGAAACCTATGGTTTCAAGGGTGAGAAAGAATGGTATCAGTGGTTGAAGGAGTGGAAGAAGCAGATCGAGGAACCCGTGAAGGTTTCCGTTTCCTGCACGATTCGATAGTAGGGAGCTAACTCCTTGACTCCTCAATAAACGACAGAATATTGCACAGATAGCCAATAGTGAGTAAAAGTGTTAGCATTTTGCTCGCTATTGGCTGTTTTTTATTATTTTTTTGAGATTTTGCTTGGTAATTTAAATATTTTTTAGTATTTTTGCAGTCGTAACCAGAAGACTTTAAAATTACGTGAAAAGAATATTTGATTATATTGTCATATTAGCATTTATCATGCTCTGTTCGGCCTGCGAGTTCAAGTTCAAGCCGAACGAGGAGGCTGACGCTGTCCCATTAACGGTGCAGCGCTACGACCGCCTGCAAAGCAGATACCTTACCACCGGTGATTTCTCTGCCCTTCAGCAGATGAATACCGACTATCCGATAGAAACCCGAACACTGATAGAGAAGATGCTGCAGCTTGGCACCATTACCGACGCCAACATCAGCAACCGTTTCCTGATGTTCTATCAGGATTCCACCCTCCAGTCGCTTATCGCAGATGCTGAGGCCATGTATGCGAATATGGACGACATCAACGAGCAGCTGAAGAAGTCGTTCGGCCGTCTGCACGACTGGCTGCCTGAGCTTCAGCAGCCATACTTCTATGCCCAGATCGGTGCGCTCGACCAGAGCATCGTGGTAGGTGAGCATTCGGTAGGTATTTCACTGGATAAGTATCTGGGTCCGGAATATCCGCTCTACAAGAAATTCTATACAGCCCAGCAGCGTGCTACCATGCAGCGCGAGTATATCGTGCCCGACTGCCTCACCTTCTATCTGCTGAGCATCTATCCGATGAAGGATTTCGATACCCGTCCGCAGCTGGACCGCGACCTGCACATGGGCAAGATCATGTGGACCGTGAACAAGGCGTTGGGTAAGGATATCCTGGACACCAAGTATGTGAAGACCATCCAGGCTTATGTGAAGCGCAATCCGAAAATCACAGTCAAGGAACTGCTGGAAGACGAGGACTATTCGCCTATCGAAGCGCTGCATAAGGACTAATCAGCAGGATAAGGACTAATCGGATAAGGATTAGTCTGCTGCTGGATGAAGCAGAAAAATCAAAAGCATTCAATACAATACATGAAAAGATTTTCAATTTTTGTTGCAACGATGATGATGGCATCAGTAATGCAGGCAGCTGAGAAGCTCGATTTGAAGTCGATTACTTCAGGTGCATTCTCTGCCTCATACGTTACAGGAATCAACCCTATTGAGGGTACCGATCTCTATGCTTCCATCAGTTCTGATGGCAAGCAGGTAGTAAGTTATTCTTTCAAGACTGGCAAGCAGGTGGCTGTGCTCTTCGACGTAGAGGCTGCCAAGGCTCCGATGAAGTCGGTAGAGGGCTACGTGATGAGTCCGGATGGCAAGAAGATGCTCGTCTTTACCAAGAGCAAGGCGGTGTATCGCCGTTCGTTCAAGGCTGAGTACTTCATCTACGATATTGCCCGCAAGACCATCAAGAAGCTTTCTGAGGGCGAGAACCAGCAGGTGGCTACCTGGTCGCCGGATTCACGCCACATCGCCTTCGTCAAGGACAACAATATCTTCGTAACCGATGGCGAGAAGGAAGTGCAGGTTACCAAGGACGGAAAGTTCAATGAAGTAATCAATGGTATTCCCGACTGGGTGTATGAGGAGGAGTTTGCCTTCAACCGTGCCTTCGCCTGGAATGCTGACGGAACTTCACTTGGCTGGATCCGTTTCGACGAGAGCCACGTGAAGACCTATTCGCTCCAGCTCTTCGAGGGCGCCAAGCCTACCCGCAGTGAGTTCCACGATTATCCGGGAGAGTATTCCTACAAGTATCCTAAGGCAGGACAGGACAACTCCAAGGTGAGTCTCTGGAGCTACGATATGAAGACGGGCAAGACCCTCGCACTGGATGTTCCGGTAGATGCAGACGGCTACTATCCTCGAATCAAGACCACTCCAGACGCCAACAGTCTCATCGTCTATACGATGAACCGCCACCAGGACGATATGCGCCTCTACTCCGTGAATCCATTCACCGGCAAGAGCAAGCAGATCATCCAGGAAAGCGTGCCTAAGTTCATCAAGGAAGAGGTGATGGAGAACAGCATCGTGGGCAAGAAGAACATCCTGCTCCCTAGCGACCGCGACGGCTACATGCACCTTTATCTCTATGATATGAACGGCAAGCTGATCCGCCAGGTAGAGAAGGGTAACTACGATGTTACCGCCATCTACGGCATGGATGAGAAGACCGGCGATATCTATTTCCAGGCAGCCATGCTCAATGCACACGACCGCCAGGTTTATGTGGCTCACAAGAACGGCAAGGTGGAGCGACTCACTTCTGAGGAGGGTTCCAACTCGGCTTACTTCTCAGGCGATTACCGCTATTTCGTGAATAACTGGAGCAGCTACAGCCATCCATACGTTTACACCGTACGCAACAACAAGGGTAAGGTGATCAAGACCCTGGAGGACAACAAGAAGCTGTTGGAGAAGACTAAGCAGTATAACTGGGGCAAGCGCGAGACCTTCACTTTCACTACATCAGAGGGCGTGAAGCTCGACGGATGGATGGTGAAGCCGGTAGATTTCGATGCCAGCAAGAAGTATCCGGTCATCCTCTTCCAGTATTCCGGTCCGGGCAGCCAGCAGGTGCTCAATTCCTGGAGCACGGGAAGTATGGGTTCCGGTGGAGCCTTCGATTACTATCTGGCTCAGGAGGGATTCATCGTGGCTTGTGTAGATGGCCGTGGAACCGGTGCCCGTGGTGCTGAGTTCGAGAAGTGCACCTATCTGCGCCTCGGCGACCTGGAGTCAAAGGATCAGGTGGAGACAGCTCTCTATATGGGCAGTCTGCCATACGTGGATAAGGACAACATCGGTATCTGGGGATGGAGCTATGGTGGTTTCAATACCCTGATGAGTATGAGCGAAGGTCGCCCTGTGTTCAAGGCTGGTGTGGCTGTTGCGCCTCCTACCTGCTACCGCTTCTATGATACCGTCTATACCGAGCGTTACATGCGTACTCCTAAGGAGAACGAGGATGGATACAAGGTAAACCCAATCGAGCGTGCCGACAAGCAGCATGGCGCCTTGCTTATCTGCCATGGTCTGGCAGATGACAATGTTCATCCACAGAACACCTTCGAGTATTCTGAGGCATTGGTTCAGGCAGACAAGGATTTCAAGGAGCTTTGGTACACCAACCGCAACCACGGCATTTCGGGAGGTAACACCCGCAATCATCTCCTGCGCCAGATTACCAACTGGTTTAAGGATAAAATGAAATAAAGATATCAGTATATATTATAAAAAAAAGCCCCCGGAGGTTTCACAACTTCCGGGGGCTTTTGTCCTTTTGGAGATTTCACAACTTCCTAGGGGCTGAACTAAACTACTAACATTCAGCGGTAATCTAGTACCGCTGACGCCCTAAAAAATAATTTTTAATATAGGTATTAACTACTAAATATTTTTTAAAAACTTCTTTTCTTTATGCTTCAGCTTTTTTCTTGGCTTCCGCCTTTTTCTGCTTCAGTTCCGCCTTCTTCTGCTTCACTTCGGCTTTTCTCTGCTTCAGCTGGCTCTTCACTTCTGCCTTCTTCTGCTTCAGTTGAGCCTTTGCCTCCTTCTTTTCAGCCTTTCTTTCAGCCTTGGTCTTTGGCTCCTCCATGTCGCTTGGCTCCACTGCCTTGAACATAAACTTGCTCTCGTCGATGTTCTTCATCTGCCATGGAGTAGGGAGGTCCTTCGGCTTCTCGCCGTTCTTCTGTCGCTTTGGCTTCGCCTGCTTGGTGTAACGGTCGTGCAGCTTGGTCCATTTCTTCTCCGCCTTCTTGAAGTTGCGGTCGAAGATTACGATGCAGGTTCTCTTTGGCTCACCAATCTTCTCCAGGTATTCCTTCAGCTGCAGGGAGTAGTTCTCTCTGTTGTCCAGGAAGAGCTTCTTGTGAGTCAGATATACGGAATCAACTCTCTGCACGCTGGTCATATACACCGTAGAGTCGCTGAACGACGATGCGAAACCGAACATATATGCAGTTGTCGGATCATTCTTGGCATGAGCCGTGAATGAAGAGATGGCTGCGATAGCCAATGCTAATGCGATTTTTAAAACTTTCATTTATTCTTTTCTATACTTATGTTTTGCGCTTACTGTCCCAAATAGGATTTCAGCAGTTTATTCTTCGTGTTGAATCTGAGTCGGCGCAGGGCTTTCTCCTTGATCTGCCTTACTCGCTCCCTCGTCAGGTTGTACTTTTCACCAATCTCATCCAGCGTCATTTCCGGCGAACCGTCTATTCCGAAAAATGCTCTCACCACCTTCTGCTCCTTGTCGGAGAGCAGCTTCAGGATGCGGCTTACCTCCGCTTTGAGCGATTCGATGGCGAGTTCCCTGTCGGTATTGGATGAGTCGCCGCCAGCCAGGAAGTCAATCATGCTGCTGTCTTCGCCGTCTGCGATAGGTGCATCCATGCTCACGTGGCGTGAGTTCGCCTTCATGGCGTCTGCAATCTTGTCTTCGGGCAAATCCACACGCTCGGCAATCTCATCCACGCTCGGTTTGCGCTCGTGTTCCTGCTCGAACCTGTTGAGTTCCCTTGCTATCTTGTTGACGCTACCCACCTGATTGAGGGGGAGACGTACCAATCGGCTCTGCTCAGCAATAGCCTGCAGTATGCTCTGTCTGATCCACCAAACGGCATACGAGATGAACTTGAAGCCGCGTGTTTCATCAAATTTTTCAGCAGCTTTGATAAGACCAACGTTTCCTTCGTTGATAAGGTCGGGTAAGCTGAGTCCCTGATTCTGATATTGCTTGGCAACAGATACCACGAATCTCAGGTTGGCTTTGGTCAGTCTCTCCAGGGCTCTCTTATCTCCTTTTCTTATGCGCTGTGCGAGTTCCACTTCCTCGTCGGTTGTCAGGAGCTCTTCGTGTCCAATTTCTTGGAGATATTTGTCCAACGATGCGCTTTCGCGATTCGTTATAGACTTTGAAATTTTCAGTTGTCTCATGGTAGCAATTAATTTTGTAGATGCAAAAGTACACTTTTTGTTTGAAAAAACAAAAAAAATAGCAGATATTTTTCAAAATACCTGCTATTTTGTCATTTTTTATCTTTTCAGAGAACTTATCTTTCTTTTCAAAGGCATTTCAGTCCCCTTCTTCCTTGAGTCTGCTTTCTCCGCGAGGGATTAGTCTTTCTGCAGTGGAACTGCAAAGTAAGCCTTCTTGCCTGTAGGCCATACACCCTGGATGTAGAGCACAGGATCCTTGCTGGTAGAAGCACTCTTCACAGCCTTCTGCAGGTCGTCGAGCGATGTGATGTTGCTGTCGTTGATGCGCTGGATGATGAATCCGCGTGAAATGCCGGCATCCTTCAGGGCTCCGCTGTTCACCTTCATCACCTCTACACCATACTTGATGCTGAGCTGGTTCTTCTGGCTCTCTGTAACAGGACGGAAGGTTCCGCCGAGCACGTCGAGGTCTGCGCTCTTGATCACTGAAGTATTGCCCTGGGCATTCTTCAGGGTGATGGTCTTGGTGGTCTCCTTCTTGTTGCGCAGGTAGGTGATGCTCATCTTGTCGCCAGGGCGCTTGCCGTTGAGCGACTCCTGCAGTTCTGCCATCTTGGTCACCTTCTTGCCATCTACCTTGGTAATCACGTCGCCTTCCTTCAGTCCGGCAGCAGCACCGTTGCCGTCTTCATCTACTTTGGCGATATAGACGCCCTCGTTGGTTCCCAGGTTTACGTCCTTGCCGTTCTCCTTCTGGGCGTTGATGTAGTTGAGCACGTCGTTACCCTCGATGCTCAGCATTACGCGCTGTACGCTTCCGTACTTCTTCAGGTCGTCCACCACCTTGTTCATGATAGAGGTAGGGATGGCGAAACCGTAGCCAGAGTAGGAACCGGTCTGAGAGTAGAGCATGGCATTGATGCCCACCAGCTCACCCTGGGTGTTGACGAGTGCACCGCCTGAGTTACCTGCGTTGATGGCAGCATCGGTCTGGATGAAGCTCTCCACGCCGTTGGCGCCGAGCGAACGTGCCTTGGCAGAGATGATACCTGCGGTAACGGTATTGTTGAGTCCGAATGGATTGCCCACTGCGATGACCCATTCGCCCACCTTCACATTGTCGCTGTTGGCGATAGGCAGGGTAGGCAGGTTCTTGCCATCCACCTTGATGAGGGCGAGGTCGGTGCTCTTGTCGGTACCGATGATGCGTGCAGAGTATTCGCGGTTGTCGTTCAGGGTCACGGTCAGCTCGTCTGCGCCTTCCACCACGTGGTTGTTGGTTACGATGTATCCGTCTGAGCTGATGATTACGCCCGAACCTGTAGCCTCTCTCTTAGGAGTCTGCACCTGCTGCTTGCGTGTGCCGCCCTGACCTCCTGGATTGCCGAAGAATCCGAATGGGTCGAAGAATCCGCCGAATGGGTCGCTCTGAACATCTACGGTCTTCACCTTCGAGTTCTGTACGTATTTGATATGTACCACGGCTGGCAGAGCCTTCTCTGCTGCGTAAGTGAGATCAACTGGTTGACCTGGTGCTGTAGCTGTTACAGCTGGTGAAGCGTTCACCTTCATGAAAGCACCTGTTGAGAATGCTAGCGAACCTACGCATAGCACTGCCATTACATAATTAGTTACCTTTTTCATGTTTAATATCCTTTTTATTATTATTTTCTTTTTTTTATTGTTACGCCTAGCCTTCTGCCAATTCTATGCCAAAACCCTCGGGTCTGCCAAATCTGTCAGCTTCTTGCCTCAGCTTTTCGGTTGCAAATATAGAGTCATTTTTTGATATACGTATAACTTTGAGTCATTTTTTATTCCGTTTTAACATTTAAAATTAACACTTTAACGGCTCTTAAACAAGAATAGCCCTATTTTTACAATTATTTGCTACTTTTCCCAAAAATGATAGTTTTATATATGAAATTAAAAATCTTTGATATGCAAACGAATGTGAACGAAATAAGAGAGAAAGATGACCGGAATGTCAGTCTTTCGGGATGAGAAAGCCGTAAAATCATCCCCAAAAAGCGAAAAGAGTTTAAAAACTCAGAGAAATTGGCGGTAAAGTCGATTTTTTTTGCTATCTTTGCATTTCGAAAGCAGTGCTCCGGCTTGTCGCTGGCATTCTCTACTGGGGGGTGCGAGAGGAAAGTCCGGGCAGCGTAGGGCATCCCACTTCCGAAAATAGAAGCTATTGGTGACAGTAGGTGTCGGTAGAAGAAAATTACCGCCCGAAACTTATTCCGTAGCGAGGTCAGGCTCCGGCAGGGCATCGTGGTTTAGTGTCGGGTAAGGGTGAGAAGGTGGTGTAAGAGACCACCAGCTGGCGGGTGATCGCCAGGCTGTGCCATCTGGGAGCTGTAAGCTCATGTAAACCGCAGATTGAGGGCGGCTCGTCCGATTGCCTTCGGGCTGCTGCGGAGGGTAGAGTGCTTGAGCCCAGGGGTGACTCTGGGACTAGATAAATGACAGGCGCCCGTATCGTTTCTGACGGTATGGGTACAGAACTCGGCTTATAGGAGCACTGCTTTCTTTCTTTTAGTTCTTTCTGCATCATATATATATAATAAGGTATGGAGACATATATACCTGTCAATGTAATGTAGGATGCAGTGTTTCAAATCATTTAAAAATAACCAGCAATTATGAATCTTAGAGAACCGGAAAAGCAGATATTAGACGATTTTGAGCACAAGGTAACCAACAAGATGCAGAAGTATGGCGATGAGCCCGACTTCCCTAAGTTGGAGAACTATGGACTTACCCGCATGGAGCTGGATGACTATCTCTTCGATAAGCAGGCCATCCTCGACATGGGCGGTTCCAAGCGTACGCAGCTCACGGTGGGCGGTTTCATCACCGTCATCCCCGTATTGATCCTTTCCTGCTTCCCAGATAAGTCGCCTATTTATGAGAACGGCAAGGCAATGACCACCATCATCGCCATCATCATCGGTCTGCTGCTCGCCTGCTTCTGCAAGGCATTGCTCCAGATGGTGATTCTCTACCGTGTGAACAAGCATAAGGAAACGAAGATGGAGACCTTTATCAAGGCAGTACTCTTCTACGAAAAAAGATAATAACTTTAAAGCATTGAAGATATGAATTTACCCGACTTTATGGCTTATAAGGACAAGTTCACTCAGAGTGCATTTGTCGAGAAGATTTCGCACGTGGCAAAGCGTGCAGGTGCCAAGATGGTTTATGCTGCTCTCATTCTCTATTATACGCTGGAGAGTGACAAGGTGGCGCTCAAGGACAAGGCGATGATTATCGGCGCCCTGGGCTACCTCATCAGTCCGCTCGATGTGATTCCCGATGCCATTCCGATAGCGGGACTGAGCGACGACCTGGCAGTGCTCATCTTCGTGCTTCATAAGGTATGGGGAGATGTTTCTGAGGATGCGAAGCAGAAGGCTCACGACAAACTCGCACAGTGGTTTGATGAAGATGAGCTTCCTCAGGCAGAAGATCTCTTCAAGGAGAATCCGGAAGATACTCCGGTCTGATTCGTTTAGAATACATTCATTTTTCGGAACCCGTTTCTGAATTTTGATTCAGGACAATAGCAAAAGCGGCGGACTCTCACGAGCCCGCCGCTTCTATTAATAACTAATAAATGATTAAATTCTTTTTTATCTTTTATCCGTTTTATCTTTTTATACGATACCCTGAGCCATCATAGCCTTAGCTACCTTCAGGAATCCGGCTACGTTAGCACCCTTTACGTAGTTTACGTAACCGTCGTTCTCAGTACCATACTTCACGCAGTTAGCGTGGATATTGTTCATGATGTCGTGGAGCTTGGCGTCAACCTCCTCGCGTGACCACTTCAGGCGCTCAGAGTTCTGGCTCATTTCAAGACCAGAAACAGCCACACCACCAGCGTTGGCAGCCTTACCTGGAGCGTAGAGAATCTTAGCATCCTGGAATACCTTGATAGCCTCTGGAGTAGTAGGCATGTTAGCACCCTCGCTTACAGCGAATACACCGTTTGCGATGAGAGCCTTGGCAGCCTCCTCGTTGATCTCGTTCTGAGTAGCAGATGGCAGTGCGATGTCAGCCTTCTCAAACCAAGGCTTAGCACCCTCTACATACTTCACGCCATATTTCTCAGCATATTCCTTGATACGGCCACGCTCTACGTTCTTGAGCTCCATGATGTAGTCGAGCTTCTCGCGGTCGATACCGTCTGGATCGTAGATGTAACCATCAGAGTCTGAACATGTAACAGGCTTAGCACCCAACTGGATCAACTTCTCCATAGTGTACTGGGCAACGTTACCAGAACCTGAAACCAATACAGTCTTACCCTTGATGTCGATGCCCTTTGTAGCGAGCATATTGCAGAGGAAGTAAACGTTACCGTAACCAGTAGCCTCAGGACGGATGAGAGAACCACCGAACTCCTGACCCTTACCGGTCAAGACACCCTGGAACTGGTGAGTCAACTTCTTGTACATACCGAAGAGGTAACCTACCTCACGGCCGCCCACACCGATATCGCCAGCAGGAACATCCTCGTCTGGACCCATGTGACGGTAAAGCTCAGTCATGAAAGCCTGGCAGAAACGCATCACCTCGTTGTTGCTCTTGCCACGTGGAGAGAAGTCAGAACCACCCTTTGCACCACCCATAGGGAGAGTAGTAAGAGAGTTCTTGAAAGTCTGCTCGAAAGCAAGGAACTTCAGGATACCCAAGTTTACAGACTTGTGGTAGCGAAGACCTCCCTTGTAAGGGCCGATTACGTTGTTGTGCTGAACGCGGTAACCCATGTTAGTCTGAACGTTACCCTTGTCATCTACCCAAGATACACGGAACTGGATGATGCGGTCTGGGATGCAGAGGCGCTCGATGAGGTTTGCCTTCTCGAACTCAGGGTGCTTGTTGTACTCTTCCTCGATAGTACCGAGAACCTGACTAACAGCCTGGATGTACTCCGGCTCGTTTGGGAATCTTCTTTGGAGATTCGCGATTACTTCAGATGCTTTCATAATCTTTATCTTTTATTGTGTTTGAAATTTCTTTTTTCTTGTTTGCGCTTGCAAAGATATAGCTTTTTCTTGAAATAACCAACAAAAAGAAAGAAAAAATGCACAAAAAGCAGAAAAAAGACAATCTTTTAACTTTTCGTAAAGGTTTATGTAGCCTAATTGTGTGCGTACACCTTATTATATATATAAAGAGCAGTATTCTACGATGAAAATGACCCGAAATGACCTTGACCCGAAATGACACTCTCGGAAAAGTGAGAAACCGCCCCCTTCTGTCTCAGGAGGGAGCGGTCTGATTATTTGCTTATGTATAATCTAAAATGATCATGAACTAACTTTTCTTTTGAAAAACCCTACACGCAGCTTGAAACACCAAGCGAAGTGGCTATTGCGGTGAGAATGCTAATCGCAATCTGAATCACCATTTTCCAAGTATCCTTCTTCATAGACTTCTACTTTTTAGAGACTTACGTTGTCGTCGCCGCCGTCTTCACCGCCGGTATTGCCACCGCTGGTACCCTGGTCACCGGTGCTTCCGCTACCTTCAGTTCCAGTGGTTCCGCTACCGCCAGCATTGCTGCCGCCACCCTGGACTCCGCCGCCAGTGGTTCCGTCGCCGCCGCCATCAGGAGTAATTGGAACGTTGAGGTCCACGTTGGTCTTGCCCTCCTTGATCGCCTTGATTACGGCAGCCTGAGCGCTGCGGCTAGCCACGAGGTTGAATTCTGCGTCGTCGAGAAGGTTCTTGAACTGCTGACCTGGCTCCCACTGAACCTTCACGTTGGTGATGTTCTGCGCCGTAAACTTGTCGGCAGTCTCTGCGCCCTTGGAGCTGAGCAGGAGAGAGAAGTCGCCCAGATCACCCAGTCGTATCTTCTTGCCCTCGAGCAGCATCTCTCTCATGCAGTCCACTGCCATGTAGAGGATGGCGCTGATGTCAGCTCTTGAATATACGCTGCCGTGAGAAGTGATGTGCTTGGCAAACTTCTCGATGGTCATCACATCGGTGTACTGCGAGATGGCGAACGCATTCTGCTTCTCGGTCTTCACCAGGTCGGTGTCCTTCTTGTCCGGCTCCTTGCCGTCCTTCTTAGCCTGGTTGATACGTGACTTTGCCTGGTTGATCTCAAGGAGGTTTGCGTTCACGCTGCGCATTACGATGCTGTAGTTAATCATACTCTGTTCTGTGTTTAAGAGTTCTTGTAAATCACAACTACCCGGAAAGCCCGTTTCCTGTGCTTTTTGGGGTCTTAATAGATGACCGGCGCCTGCCATCATTTAAGCCCCGCCTCGGTCTTAATAGATGACCGGTTTTCGGCACAATAGGCTGTTCCTTCGATTGCCGCTGCAAAGATACAAAATTTCAAAGGCGAAAGCAAGTTTTTATCGGAATAAGATGGTAAAAATGGCGTAAGTAGATGATATACAGATATGTAACTGTTGGAGATATTTACACGTTTCGTTTCAACCAGCATTTTCCTTTCGTTCTGAAGGTGGGCAGAAGCTTTTTACGTCTTCTGGGTCATTTCGGGTCAAAGTCATTTCGGGTCATTTTCATTTTCGGGCGCAAAGTCACTCATAGTATAATATAAATATATATTTATATTATACTATGGCTGAAAATGACATTGCATTTTCAAAATGACCCGAAATGACTTTGACCCGAAATGACCTGATAGAGGGTTTAGTTTGATTCTAAAAGATGCAACGCAGTGTTGTTGTAAGATGTTGTTTAACAGCAAGATATTGTCAACTAGTGAAAGTTGTAATTTCTCAGAATTGTATCTTTAAAAGCTATAGATTTTCTTCTGTTTTTCTATACTCTCCCTCTTCGTTTTGTCTTGATATTTTATAAATCTGTTAAGTTATTTCTTGATTTTGCCGTTTTTCAAGCAGGAAATACTCATTTTCCATCTTATTTTGGCCGTTCTGAGGGGGTGAAAATTGCCTTTTGAGGCTCATTTTCTGGGCTTCGAGCGTGTTTTTCTACCAGCCTTTTGCAAAAGCTCTCTCTCTCATTTTTATTTAGAAAGTGCAATATTCTATAACAAAGGAATGTGGCTCTAATTGGTATGAGATTGAATACTAAATAGATAGAATAAATAGATGGGTGTGATAATATCTGATGTTTGGAAAGCTGTGAAAAAAGCGATAAAATGGTGATTTTTTCTTGTTTAAAAGGCTTTTTTCTCGTTTTTTGTGTTTATATTCTATAGTAATCGTTGATTTTTCACCATTTTTTTGTAACTTTGAGGGGCTATTTCTATGTACCGCATGGAATCGGCGGTTGAGTTCGTAATTAAACAACATAAACACAATGGAATCAGAATACCTATACAATACCGATAATCGTTACGTTTTTCGTCTGAAAATCAAATCAGAAGAAGACCTGTTTGTTATAGATGAGGCTACAGGAGCCAAGAAATACACCCCTATAACCAAAGAAGATGTTGCCCTGTTTAAGAGAGAGGCTGAACATTTATGTAAGGAGATTCAATATGCTATAGAAGACATTCAATGGAATACTGGAAAGCATAAGGGTCTTACCTATTATTATCATATTTACCAAGACCTTGCCGAGCAATTGACAGATTTTCTTAAATATATTCATAAGCTCCATAAGAAAGTCTATATTACCATCTATAAAAGCTATGATAATGAACTGATGGCTATCTATACGGAAATCTTAGAGAAGGTGCTGAATGACATTCAGACCATCGCCCGAAAGCATGCAGACTATCTGCTGGATGTGGAGGAGTATGGTCAGATGCCCAGTGGCAAAGATCTTTTCAAGCTGTGTGAGAAGCAGGAGGCTCCGGCTGACGCAGACCTTTCGAACTATGAGTCTCACTACAAGAACTTTATCTCTAGCGGATTGAAGTTGGCTTTGGAGAAGACCGTCGCCACGGTTACCTACATATACAGAGAATTTACCGATTTATATAAGACCCGAGTTTTCCGCACCGACCACGAAGCTACCATCATTTATCATTACATCAAAAGAAGATTTGATGAGCATACGCTACCTGCTCATCTGGAGCATGTAGCCAAGGTGCAGAAGCGTCATCTGAAAGAGAGAAGAATAGAGATTACCACTTTGAGTTTACAGAAAGTGATGAGTGAAGTAGAGGGGAAATTCAACAATTATACGCTTTGTTCTATCTGGTTCAATAATGTGGAGGATGAGGAGAATGAGGAGGAGCTTGTCCACATGCTTGTAAGAGAGGAGGCTTCGCCCGGGGATTTTGAAAATCTGTTTATGTATCAGGGTGAGCATGATATGTTGGCGGTAGAAATAGCCAGGGCTGATGAGTATGAGCGTCATGGCGATTCGTTCTTTGCCAACTGGGTGAATCCAGCCAAGCTGAAGGAGAAGCTGGAGTTCTGGCTAAAGGGCAACATCACGAAGCAGCAGGACTGGTACATTGTGTGGTGTCTGATGAAATATACGTTCCACATGGTGAAGGAGGATAAGGACAAGTCTGCCTTTGCTGCCCGCATGAACCTGATGTTTCCGGAAGTTGAAAAGAGGTGCGTGGTGGAATCGTTCAGAAAGCAGGAAACGCAGATGAACCACAACCGCCCCTTTGATGAGTGGCTTGCAGATTCCGATCCCGATTATCATACCGCCCAGGAGCTGTATTATAAGCTGGAGAAAAGGGAGGAATTTATGAGAAGTTTTGGTGTTTGAAACAAGAGATGGGGAAGGTGCGATGGGGGAGGCGCACCTTCCCCATTTCTCTCTACATATCTCTTTCTTTTCCTTCTTTTTGAAAAAACTAGAATTCCTTGGCAGTTTCAATTTAAAAGTGTATCTTCGCAGCAGATTTATAGAATCTAAACTGATTCAGTTTTTGCAAGTAAGCTCCATACGCCCTGAAAGGGCAGAAGCTCCTAGCCCAGGGCAATCGCCCTGGGTATAATAGCAATCAGCAAGGCGCCCTGTAAGGGCAAAAGCTTTGAAATACCTTGTAATTTTTCATAGTTTTCTTTGTTGTTTTTCAATATAATGTGTATCTTTGCAATGTCGAATGAAAATACGACTAAAAACAATTAATAAAAGAACATAGTATGCAGTATCCAACAATATTAGAATATGTAAAGGCCATTCAAGATGCTGGTAACAATCTTGACAAGTTGGCTCACCTGACTCCCGTATTAGATAATCACGGAGAGCCATATCACATTAGTGGTGCTTTTGCCGTGGTGTTTAAAATGCAGGACAAGAGTACTGGGAAATATTATGCCCTTAAATGTTTTACAAAAGAACAGGAAGGACGTGCCGATGCGTATCGTCAGATTGCTGAAGAACTGGATATGGTTGAGTATCCATATATTATTTTTGTAAAGTATATGGAGAAGGAGGTCTGTGTTGACTGTCAATGTGAGGAGGATAAATTTCCTGTATTGTTAATGGATTGGGTAGATGGAGATACGATGGAAGCTTACATAGCTGCTAACTATCACAATCAATCTTCTATGTCAATGCTTTGCTATCGTTTTGGCAAGATGGCGGCTTGGCTCCGTACTCAATCTTTTGCTCATGGTGATTTAAAGTCTGACAATATCATAGTCCGTCCAGATGGCTCTCTTGCTTTAGTGGATTATGATGGTATGTTTGTTCCTTCTATGAAAGGTAGAAAATCTCCTACAAAAGGAACAAAAAAATTCTCCCATCCCTTGCGTACAGTAGATGACTTTGATGAAACAATAGATGATTTTTCTTTGGCAAGCATAGCCTTGTCATAGAAAGCTATTTCCTTGAATTCCACGTTGCTAGATTTATATGGTAAATCTGACCGACTTCTCTTTTCAGAGGAAGATTATCGTAATCCTTCAAAGAGTAAAGTTATATCTGCTTTACAGGAATTGATGTGCAATAAGGATCTCTGTACTCTTTATTCTCTTTTTATGCTCGCATTGGCAAGAAAGGATCTTTCGTTATGCTCTTATAGGTTATTTGTGGGTGAAAAACCAATTCAGCCTCAATCTATAGAAGACTTATCAACCAAAGTAACAGAGGAAGAGTTGAAAGATGCTTATATTGATGACAGGGGAGTAAAATATAGTAAAGATGGAAGAAAATTGCTAAAGGCACCAACTACACTTAGTGGCACTTATTCAATAAAAGAGACAACAGAGATAATATGTGATAGGGCATTTTTTGTTTGCATAAATTTAACAAGTATTAGTGTCCCTAATAGCGTGAAGGATATTGGGGAATGGGCTTTTGCCGGATGTAGTTTGCTGTCCAGCATAGACATCCCCAATAGCGTGATCAGTATAGGAAATAATGCATTTGCCGGATGTCTCTCGTTGAAATATATATCCATTCCTGAAAGTGTAATATGCTTAAATGGAAATCCGTTTGGTGATTGTGAATGTGAGATAGAATGTTTGTCTGCCAATTTTATATATGAAGATGATGTATTGTTTAATAGGGATAAAAGTGAAATCATCTCTTTTAGAAATCAAGAAATAGAATCATATATTATCCCCGATAGTGTTACGAGTATTGGGGATGGTGCTTTTGGGTGTTGCTCTTCTTTGAGTAGCCTCTTTATTCCTAATAGTGTTACTAGTATTGGGGATGGTGCATTTGAGGGCTGTTCTTCTTTGAGTAGCCTCGTTATTCCTGATAGTGTAGTAAACATTAAGGGTAATCCTTTTTACTTATGGAAGGGTAAACTTGAATGCTTATCAGCTAGTTTTATATACGAGGATAATGTTTTATTCAATATGGATAAAAGTAAACTCATCTCGTATAGAAATCAAGAAGCAAAGTCGTTTATCATCCCAAATGGAGTGATGAGTATTGAAAAGTATGCTTTTAGTGGTTGCAGCTCTTTGATTAGCATTTCTGTTCCCAAGAGTGTAACTAGTATTGGGGATGGTGCATTTGATGGTTGTTCTTCTTTGAGTAGTATTGCTATTTCTGATAGTATAACAAGCATTAGTGCTTGGACTTTTGATGGTTGTAAATCTTTGCGTAGCCTTATCATTCCTGATAGTGTAACTTGTATTGGGAATGAAGCATTTCGTGGTTGCTCTTCTTTGTGTAGCCTTGTTATTCCTGATAGTGTAACTAGTATTGGGGATGGTGCATTTGATGGTTGCTCTTCTTTGCGTAGTCTTGTTATTCCTGATTGTGTTACTAGTATTAGGGATGGTGCATTTGATGGTTGCTCTTCTTTGCGTAGTCTCATAATTCCTGATAGCGTTACTAGTATTGGGGATGGTGCATTTAGCAGTTGCTCTTCTTTGCGTAGTCTCGTAATTCCTGATAGTGTTACTAGTATCGGGAATGGTGTATTTAGTAGTTGCTCTTCTTTGCGTAGTCTCGTAATTCCTGATAGTGTAGTAAATATTAAGGGTAATCCTTTTTGCTATTGGAAGGGTAAACTTGAATGCTTATCAGCTAGTTTTATATATGAGGACAATGTTTTATTCAATATGGATAAAAGTAAACTCATCTCGTTTAGAAATCAAGAAGCAAAGTCTTTTATCATCCCAGATGGAGTGATGAGCATTGGAAAATGTGCTTTTGTTGATTGTTACTCTTTGGTTAGCATTTCTATTCCCAATAGTGTAACGAGTATTGGGGAGGAATCATTTATAGATTGCTCTTCTTTGCGTAGTCTCGTAATTCCTGATAGTGTTACTAGTATTGGGGATGGTGCATTTTGGGGATGCTCTTCTTTGAGTAGTCTCGTTATTCCTGCTAGTGTAACTAGCATTGGTGCTTGGGCATTTAGTGGTTGTAAATCTTTGAGTAGTCTCGTTATTCCTGCTAGTGTAACTAGCATTGGTGCTTGGGCATTTAGTGGTTGTAAATCTTTGAGTAGTCTCGTTATTCCTGCTAGTGTAACTAGCATTGGATATAGTGCATTTGATGGTTGCTCTTCATTGAGTAGTCTTGTTATTCCAAATAGTGTAACAAGCATTGGGGATAGTGCATTTAGTGGTTGTAAATCTTTGAGTAGTCTTGCTATTCCTGATAGTGTAACTAGTATTGGTGCTTGGGCATTTGATGGTTGCTCTTCATTGAGTAGTCTTGTAATTCCTGATGGTGTTACTAGCATTAGGGATTATGTATTTCGTGGTTGCTCTTCTTTAAGTAGTCTTACTATTCCTGATAGTGTAACTAGTATTGGATTTGATGCATTTGAAGGTTGCTCTTCTTTGCGTGATCTTGTTATTCCAAATAGTGTGAATGATATTGAAGATAGGGCATTTGAAGGGTGCAATTTCCCAGATAATCTTAAGCAAGAATTAATTTCTCGTTTTGGGAATAAAATTTTTGGGTAACTATGATAGGTTTTGTTAAAGGCATCTTCTTCATGGAATTGTGAAGGAGGTGCTTTTGACGACTGATTTTTAAAGCTTTTGCCCTTGCAGGGCGCAAGGTTGATTGCTGGTTTACCCAGGGCGATTGCCCTGGGCTAGGAGATTCTGCCCCTTCAGGGCGAGTGGGGGCAAACTTGCGACAGTTCAGATCTTCACCTTTCACTCTCCTTATTACTTTCTTTTCTTATTTTTCATAGAAAATTCTAGAAATTCTTGGTAGTTTCAATAAAAAAGTGTATCTTCGCAGCAGACGTGGCTTTGAGGGAGAAGTCTAGCGACTCCATATTTTCTGATAAGCTTCGTTTCATCTATCTTTCTCTTCCCTTCTTTGATAAGAGTGAGGAAGAATGCGAGACAGGTTTAGAAAAATGGATTTATGTATTGAAGTATATGGAAGTATTGGAAAGATTGCCGTTTACGGCGCAGAAGAAGATATTCGATCATCTAGCTAAATTGGCGGATGTTCGTTGCTTGAGTAGTGAGGAGCAGGAAAAATACGATGAAAGTATTAAGGCTGTTGATGATTATTACTCCGGCCTTTATGGCTCGTATATTGAAGGCGAGGAAAAGGGAATAGCTAAGGGTAGAGTGGAAGTAGCCCGCAACTTGTTGTCAATGGGAATGTCTTGGTCACAAATCATGCAGGCTACCGGATTGACAGAAGAACAATTGAAACAGCTTCATTAATTTAATAGTACATAGATAGTGTTACTAGCATTGGGAATAATATTTTTGGGTAACTTTGGTTGCTTTTGTTAAAAGCATCTTCTTCATGGATGGTGAAGGAGGTGCTTTTTTTATTTTTATTAGGCATTTTTCCCAAGATTCCCACGATTTTTCCCAACGTTGGGAAAAAATGAGGGATTTTTGGGGGAAAAGAGGAGTGATTTTTTGATTTTCTTTACTTTTTAACTTCCTTTTTCATTTTCTTCTTACTTTTTCCCAAGAAAAGCCCGATTTTTCCCAAAATCGAGGGTTTTTTGGGGAAGTTGTGGGAAAAGGATTGTTTTGCCTTGGGTTTCGCAGTACTTTTGCAGCGTCGAAGAAACAAGACAACGCCGAAATGGTTTGGTGATCTTGAAACAACTTCCGACTACTTTATAATATGAATACTCAGATTATGAGAGTGGTGAAGCAGGGCGAGGCTTTCGCTGTGCAGAGCCAGAAAAGTGAGAACGGACAGATGATGAAGTGCAACATCGTGTTGCAGGAGATGGGCGGCAAGTACGAGAACCAATATGCTGCGGCAATGTTCGGCAATATGGCGCAGTGTAAGTTTGCTCCAGGAGCACTGGTTGCGGTTACGCTCCGATTCACGGCTCGTGAGTATAATGGGCAGGTTTATCAGGATATCCTCGTTACGGATATTGAAAAGCTGAAGGGATAAAAAGTAGTTTTAGTTATTAACTGAGTTGGGACTGCGGAGGATCTTCCATGGTAAAGCGCGCAATATTCCACACGTTTCTTCTCGCAAAACAATTCAGAATATGAAGAAAAATGTAAACAATCAGCAGGTAAATAATCAGCAGGTTAATGGCCAGCAGGTGAATAATGGTAGCCAGCACGTGCAGCTGGGTGGTATGGCTTTCTACGATGAAAGCAAGTGTTTCCTCTTTGCGCCTAATGAGCACGGAGGGGGAGAGAAGGTGCTGGGATTCCGTTCGCAGGGCGTTGCCCAGCAGCTTTCGGATGGCACTTTTGATTTCGTGGTTAAGCCACGGGTACGTTCTCAGTCTGTACTGATTAGAAAGCTGGCTCACGGACGATTGAGCAAGACCAAGGATGGAGCTATTCAGCTCACCCTGAAGGTGTTCTGTGATGAGGGAATCAATATCGGTAGCACATTGGTGAAGGAGGCAGAAGAGGCTGCAGATGCTTTGATAGAATACCAGTTGAAGCGATAGAGGATATGGATGTTCAACTATAAGTATTTGATGTTCAACTTAATAATAGTAAGTAGAAACACATAGATGAGTTGCTATTTAATTAGGGTGGAGAACGGGCACAAGGTTGCCCGCTCCATCACCTCGCAAGAGGAATACAGAAATATTCGTGGAAGCTATGAGCAGAAAGCTAATCTGCGACTGGCTCGCGAAGGAAATGATGGGGCGAAGCGAAGACTGGTGCAGTTTAATTATTCCGGACATTATCCGCAAGGGGTAGTGAAGGGTATGAAGCTGCCAAGCCGGGCTTTCGGCTTCGATTTGGATGATAAGCAGGATTTCGAGAAGGCGGCCAAGCTGATGCTGCAGGATCCTGAGAAATATGGTCTGCTGATGCTGGAACGCAGCGCACGACAAGGTGGTCATGCGGTTTGCAAGCGAGAGATGGGTAAGACCATTCTGGAGAACCAGGTAAGAATCGCCAAGATGCTGGAGTGCGAGATGGATACTTCGGCTCACGATATTAATCGTGTTTATTTCACGACTTCGGCTGATGCAGAAGACTTGCTTTATCTTTCGCCTGAGCTCTTCAAGGATAGTTATGAGGAGGCTGCCGTGGCGGCTGAAGGCAAGGTGCTGGAGGAGCGTGAGAAGTATGGACAGGAGGAGCTTCCTCCGGGGGCGCACAAGGCTAACAAGCATTACAAGCCTTGGTTGGAGAATGTTGAAGAGAAGGATTTGAATTCTCAGAAAAATCTTGAAAATCAGGAGAATCAGAAATCTCTTGAAAATCAGATGAATCAGAAGAAGCAGAATCAGAGTCAGAAGAACCAGGGAAATCAGCAGAATCCTCAAAAGGTTCAATCCTCTCAGAATCCTCTGAATCCTTCTAAGAATCAGGCTCAGCCTGCTTCCGCTTCATCTTCTCCATCATCATCTTCTTCTTCTTCATCATCCAGTAATGATTACCTCGGAATCCCGTATTCTGAAATCATCTCGAAGTGGTGGCAGATGTATAATGACGGTCATGAGCCAGTTCGCTCCAACCGCAACACTTTGACCTTCGAGCTTGCCGTGAACCTTCGCCACATCTGTGGCTTCGACCGCAGCCTGATGGCTCAGATCATCCCCTGCTACGATGGTTTTCCCGAGCAGGAGAAGATGGCTTGCATCAACTCGGCACTGAACGAGAAGATTACCCAAATGCCTAAGCGCCTGAAAGATGTGCTTGCTGCCATCCGACAGGAGAGAATGAAACAGGGGGCTGGAAAGGGCGGAAATCTTGAAGGCAACGATGCGCTGGTCAATGCGCTGGACGAGGCTAATGCCCAGGACGATCTGTTCTATTACAACGCCCTGCCCAGAATGCCTCTGGGCGTAAGAGATTCGCTCGATGCGGTGGGTCCCGCCCTGTCGATGCCCGTGATTACCGCCATCTGTCCAGCCATCGGAATGCTGGCTACTGGCGTCAAGGTCTCTGTTCACGGCAAGATGAACTCGCTGAACCTCATTTCTTATATCGCCGGTGATTTCGCTTCAGGCAAGGGAAGCATCGACCCCGTGATTGATGCTTGGACTTCGGAGATAAAAGATATGGATAAAATGTATCAGCAGAAGGAGGACGAATGGAGAGCCAAGAAGCGTGCGGCGAAGAACAAGAAGGAGCAGCCGGAAGAGCCGAAACTGCCTGTAAGATGTCTGACACTTAACAATACCGTGGCAAATCTTGCCGAACGTCTGGCTAATACCGAAGGCAAGCACGCCTTCTCGTTTACCCCGGAAGCTGACACCGTGGCGCAGAAGTGGAAGTCGGCGATGAGCGACTTCTCTGTAATGCTCCGTCAGGCGTATGATGGCACTAGCTATGAGCGTGAGGCTAGAAGTGCAGAAGCCGTGAATGTACACATAGACAGACTGTTATGGAATGTAGTGATGTGTGGAACGCCTGATGCGCTTTATCGTGTGGTGAACAATTATACGGATGGTTTTCAGAGCCGTATTACCGTGGCAAGAACCCCGGACAATACGTTTACTCCGTTGACGGACAATCTGTATGTGCTCACTGATCGCCAGCGCGACCGCATCATACAGGTAGCCCATCTGCTGCCTCTGATGGAAGGCGACGTGGTGCTTCCTAAGCTGGAAGCCAAGGGTCGGGAGTGGCTGGAACAGATTCGCCTGGAGACCATGAAGAATGATGACAAGGTGAAAGCCCGTCAGCGTTTCCGTATCTGTCCTACTACGATGAGAATGATGACCTGCATCATGCTCTGCAAGGTAGCAGAGACGTTGATTCAGAAGCATGGGTTCCAGGGAGCGGAAAAGCAGTTGAAGCAGAATCCGCTATTATGGAAGGAAATGATTGTCAAGATGCAGACGCCTACCATGCTCGCTGTGTTCAATGTTCTTGCAGATTACCAGTTGGACAATGCGCTCTACTTCTTCCGTAGTCGCATTGAGGACGCTTTCTCTTCGAGAGACTATTGCGGGCAGACGACGTATGATCGCTCACACCGAGGCAAGAACGACTCTATCTTCGAGCGTTTGGACACAACCTTCTCTTTCGAGCAGGCACAGCAGCAGAGCATTTCTGTGAAGGGTGCAAACACGACTCTCGAGGCGGTGAAGCAGATGCTGAAGAACTGGAAGCGACAGGGCTTGATAGTGGTGCTGCCAGATATGCGTTATCAGAAACTTTCATCCACCGTATAAAGAGTTTCATCTACCGTACAAACGGGTCATTTCGGGTCAAGGTCATTTCGGGTCATTTTGGTTTTTCAATACACCACCCCCTTAATGACCTGCCCACAAGTATTAATTTTCTAAAAATATCATCATTATGAACATCGTTATATTTCGCCGTCGCTTCACTCCATGGAGTGTGGATGGCACATTGGTAATCAACGGAGTATTTTTCAGTGGCACCGTAGAACATCCTAAGAAATACATGGCTGCAGGCCGTTATAAGGTTGCACCCGTACCTATCAGATTTCAAAAGAAGATAGAGGTGGAAATCAAGGAGACGGAAGAGGAAAAAGAGAAGAGCAAGGACAACGGCAAGAAGGAGGAGAAGAAGTTCAAGATTGAGATTGTAGAGGAGGTTAGAACTATGCCTGCGATTCTGCAGGAGAAAGGTCGAGTGTCGAAGACGCCTGTGCTTCGCAAGCCTTATATTACGCCAGGCTTTGGACCGCTTGCCTTGAAGTATGGAAGCATCGTGATGGGCAAGTCGTTGAAGACGGGACTTGTGGCTTATAACGAGGAGAAGTTCCAGGAATTTTGCGATATGATCAGCGATGCTTTGCAGGAGAAGGAGAAAGTAACGTTGGTTATCAAGGACTGGGGGAAAGACGAGATTCCTAAGGAGTATATGATTGTTCTTCCTAATAATAATCTCAATCATACTATCCAGTAATTATATTGTACATATTAATTTATACATTATGCGTAAGATTAAGGAAATCATCATTCATTGTAGTGCGACCCGAGAAGGTCGCGACTACACCGTAGCCGACATCGACCGTTGGCATCGTGAGCGTGGCTTTTTCTGCATCGGTTATCATTTCGTGATTTACCGTGACGGAAGCATCCACGTGGGCAGATCAGTAGAAGAGGTGGGCGCCCACTGCAAGGGTCACAACACCGTGAGTATCGGAGTATGCTACATCGGCGGCCTATCGCAGGATGGCAAGCCGAAGGATACCCGAACCCCACAGCAGAAGGCGGCGCTGAAAGCACTGATTGAGCAGCTGAAGGAGGAATATCCCGAGGCGACGGTTCATGGCCACAATGAGTTTGCCGCCAAGGATTGCCCTTGTTTCAATGTGAAGGAGGAGTTTATTCAGTAAAATAGTAGGGTGTCCAGTTCTATGTTCCAATATTAACTCACTTGTTTGAGAGTTTTGGTT